>Ga0153965_1000324_pt1 | contig 10466 bp, 4 predicted proteins | sample TSFL049MetaG_FD_104707 | JGI IMG/M metagenome (GOLD analysis project Ga0153965, IMG submission 104707) | Attine ant fungus gardens microbial communities from Florida, USA - TSFL049 MetaG | ecosystem: Host-associated > Fungi > Mycelium > Unclassified | place: USA: Florida, Paynes | collected... | reverse complement strand
CCATCTCAAGGGCTTGAGAGTCATCTTATGGCACTTTTCTGAGTTCTAAGTGAAGTAGTTGGATTGTTGAGGAGACTGGAACTCTATATCCTACTTGGTCAAGAGACAAGATGTAGCAGTCGCTCAGATAACCTTTTACAGAGTAACAGGCCTGAAAAGCCTGGCTAATCATTGACTCAGATCATATCACACCCATAAGATTTGGTGTGGGGGTGTAAATGAGAGCTTGATTGAGTGTAGTAAGGCCCATGAGTGGTTTACTGACTACTTTGATAGTAAGCTTGTTACAGTGTGTAAAGGTGAACACCTTAGGAACACCATACAAGGAGAATCTAGATTGAGCTTACAATCCTTTCAAACATTTTTATCTTAATTATCATGCTAAGTTTCTATATTCTCTTTTTAATACCTTCATTCTTGATTCATCCCCATAAACTCTTTAGCATGCAATTGGGACCTAGTACCACATCTTTAGCTTGTGCCAGGCTAATAGTCTCTTTTACCCCCTTCAACTGGCCAAGATATTCAGCAGATCAACTAGTAACAACTATGTTACCATTTATTAAATCACTAATATCTCAGAAACTGCCACAATTAATGCTTTGGTTCTAGGCTCAGCAGAAGCCTTCTTCATAAAGCTCAGAATGAGCTTAGAACAACATCAAGGCAATTAATATTAGTGGAGATATGAAGGCCTCAATGTTTGCATATGGACTTTATTAATTATCCATAGATAGTCATTTGTCCTTTTCTTAGAACAAAGGAAAGTCTCCATATGGTTAAGTTATCACTATTTTAAGTACAAAGACACTACCATATGTAGAACAATAGGTAGTAGCATGTGATGATCTGTCCTAGTGCACAGACCATTACAATCCTATATATAAGAATTCCTTGTCTGAGGATTAGACCTCAGACTTAACAATATCTTTTGTCACTGTCTAAACTTTACATTTTTGAACCTTTTAAGATTCTAAAGCACCAATCACAAATAAGTAAGTAACTATTTGTGATAAGCTGACCATACAACTGGAAGCCTACTCCAAAAACATATAACAAGTGATTAGCTCCTAGCGTAAGCAAATGCCAAGTCTGTTAGAGCTCAAATTTCCCTTCGAGAGAAGGTTTATTGGTTTTTTAGAGATTTAAAATAAAAACTTAAAAAACTAGAGACTCAGTTACTCAAATAGCCATTAAGCTCTAGAGCAACAAAGAGAGATGGTGATAGAGGTATGATGCTTGATTTCTCTTCTATGCCCTAGAGTATTTTATTATGATTACAAAGCAGCAAGACAATAAAGAAAATAAAACAAAGAAATCCTCCAAATTTCCAAACAAAGTAAGGCCAAAATAATAAGATGACATCTTTTCTAAACACTTAGCAATTACTCCTCACTTCTTTAACCCTACTCCTGGAATCCTTCTTGGCATGATAGATATCTCTTAAGCCTTTTTCTAGGCTGTAAAAAGAGGCAGTGGTCTTGAGTCATCTTGCACTTGAGTGCTTAGTCTTCCTCAGTTCTCTCTTTTACCTCTTTTCCCAATTTCCCTAATTTTCTTACTGTCTTCTCTATGTCTTCTTACTTCTCCTAGTTCTAGTTTCCTTCCATTGCCTTTGCAATGTAACTCTCATGAGGATATGGCCTTCTTGGGCTTGTTATAATTAGCCATTAGCAATGATAGCTCAGATCTAATGATAACTACTCTTGATATAACATTGCTAGCTACTTAAGAATATAACATTATTCTACCCAAAGTTAGTCTCCAAAGTTTGTCTCTACCCTTAAGAGCACTCTAGAAGAAAGTCCTGTTTTAAATCTGATATGGGGCACTTAGGCAAGCATCTATGAGGTCTTTGTAGTAGTAGTTATAGCTACTACTCTACTACTCAAGTGGTGTGCTCGAGTCCATAATGAGATATCTAAGTAATATTTCTAGGGGGCCAAACTTGTCTCTTAAGCTGGTTATTCTTGTTAATATGGTGAAAATTGTTACTTATATTGTCTGATTGGCTGAATGGCATAATAGTGGGTATAATAAATGGTGGTATTAGTAATCAAAATAGTAATAACAAAGTAAGTGAGTTAGAAAGTACTTGTGTTACCTCTAATGTGAGTTCTTCCAGAAAATCTTTAGGAATTACTTGTGTTACCTCTGATGTGAGTTCTTCCAGTGATTATTTAGGAATTACATATACACTTAGAAGACTAAACCTTCCTAGAAAAATAGGTCTAGTCTATTCTACCAAAGTATCTAAGAAGGGGTTTGGCTTGACATCTGAAGGGAATCCAAGTACTAGGATTGGCAGTTCTGATAGCTCCAATATTTCTAAGGTTATTCCTATGCTTGTTTGTCTTCTGTTTGCTATAAATCTTGCTTTCTTCTATAGTATATGTTCTAGATTATCTACCAGGCCTATAAGTCTAGCATACTGTGATGTCAAAGTTTGGTGACTCCTAGTTCTAGTTTCTAGTTGATTTTCTACTCTAGAAAGTTATGTAAAATTAGACATTATATAGAAATAAAATTTGGATACTCAAGTAGTTAAAGTGAAAGAGAAGTAGAAAGAATAAGAAAACCCTCAAATCTAAAACTTCTCTCGTGGTAAGCTCCAGATAAAAGAGTTGTCATGTACATGTAAAGCAGGAACAAAGTAACTTGGGGTAGAACAGAGTTACTCTGAAGAAAAAGAGAATTGATAACAAAATTAGGGAACAACCTTGGCCTCAGCTCATACACTGTATCTCAATCTGCTGTTGCTTATGGTTGTGTATTTCAGGAGGGCTAAATTGTTGCCAGGAGTTTGGGAGAGGAATGGTATATAGGTTGATAAGAGAGAGAATAGAACATGTAAGAGACATTAATCTACAAACTAAGGAACTAGGATGTAACTACTGGAGTACTTATACTAAGTTTGGAATAGGAGGAGTACAAGTAACTAGTCTACATCATAATCCTATGGGAGTAGACAACAGGAGTTCAGGAGCAAAATTTAGTAATAGATAAAATATAAAAGAAATTTATTTTATTAAATTATTATTTTCTATCATATGATAAGAGTACAAAAGGGAATTGCATACTGGGACAGATAAGAAAATGTGGCACCAGCTTCCAATTGCATGCTAAAGGTTCAAGGGGAGATAACAAAAGTGAATGTTTTAAATAAAAATAGAAGCTAAATATTATACATGGCTTTAGATAGAATAAATTAAGTTTGGTATTTGAAAGGAGAGTAAGCTCTCTTTAGATTGTTGTTACATAGCCTCCCTAAGGTGTCAACATTTACATACTGTGATACTGACTCAACTGGAAAATATAGTTAGTTGATTACTCATGGACCCTCTATACTCAGTTGCCTCTTGTCTATACCTCCAACACTGAACCTTATGGGTGTGATACAATCTAAGTGTGTACCTAGCTAAGCTTTCCCAGCCTACTATTCTCTCTGAAGCCTACCCAAGTTGTATCTACTATTCCTCCCTAGATCGAGTTCTGGGTATATTCTATGTTCTATTCAAGACATTCTACTGATTCTAAACTCTTACATTTATTAGATTCACATTTTATAATTCTAGAGGCAATGATGAGGGAGGTAAGTGCCAAGAGGTTCTTTCTTTTCCTCTCTTCTCTCTAGATATTATGTTAAAGTCATTACAAAGCTCTAAAACTCAAAGAATAAAATATAAAAAGGAAACTAATACTACTTTTAGTACTTCTTGGACTTTTTTTCACTCTAAGTTCCCCTAACTCCCAGGCTTATGTGTCCCTCTCCTAGATCCTTCCCATCAATGACATGTTCCTATCACCATTTCCTTGTAGAATCTTTTTTCTTCTTCATTATTCTTCTTCTGGTAGTGAGCTTGTGATTTAGAACTCCTTGGTTACCTGTCAAGTGTTAGTAAGCTCCAATCATTGTCAAATTCTTCTAAGTTGCATCCTAAGTGTCATTTATCTAAATATATCTGATCTGATGCCATCAATGCCTAATTGCAAGTGGATATTTATTTAAGTCTGTCTCTAGTATACTAATGGCTCTAGAGCTCCAGTCTACTATCTCTATCAGGTATCTCCCAATACAAAGTGGATCTAGAATGTTGCCATCTAATGACTCTTTTTATAACCAGATGCCAGCTCATCTTACTTGCCTTTCAAGGTTTCCACATAAGCTCTAGGTCTATTTCTACCTGCTTACTATTTCATATAACTGTTGAATACATTCTAAGAACATATAATGGGTTCTAGAGCAAATTCTTATTAGAGATTTATTGGTATAAAGTGTATGAAATGCTACTTTCTACAGCAAATTTGCTTGCAGCATAATACTGGCTTAGAATGCCACCTTGCTATCAAGCACTGCACCTAGTCTTTCATGTAAGCAAGTTAACTCAGTACTCCAAATCCACCATCTATAGCCAAAAAGCCACTCTTCTACTACCAATCTTGATACAGGGCCAGGAAGAATGGGAAGTAGAAAAAATTTTGGACTTATGACAAAGGTATGGGAAAAATGAATACCTTACTAGATAGAAAGGATACATTCAAAGAGATGACACATAGGAACCTAAAAAAAATTTACAAAATACAGGTAAAAAGCTGCAGAAATATCTTCAAAGTATACTAAAAACAAGATAACTTCTCAACAGAGCTCAAACTAAGAGAAAAGGTAATGTCACAAACTTTATTTATCTATATCTCTATCAATTCTTTGATAATTCTCACAGTCTTAATGGCTATGGAAAGCCCTCAAAAATACATTTCAATAAATACCAGTCATGTCTTGAGGCAATTAGTATTTGCTGAGATATTAGGCAGATCAACAGATAACTACCATAGTACTGTTTATTAAATCACTGATATCTCAAAAACTGCCATGATTGATGCTTTGGTTCCAAGCCCAATAAAAGTCCTCTTCATAATACTAAGAATGAGCCTAAAACAATCTTGATACAATTAATATTAGTAGAGATATGAAGTCCTCAATGTTTGCACATAGATATTAATTAATTACCCATAGATAGTCATCTGCCTTTAATTAGAACAAAGAACAGCCTCCATATAGTTAAGTTATTATATTTTAGAACACAAAGGCACTATTATATGTAAAACAATAGGTAGTAGCATGTGATAGCCTGTCCTAGTACATAGACCATTACTTTTCTATATATAAGGACTCCTTGTCTAAGGATCAGACCTCAAACTTAATAACTGCTTTTGTCACCTTTTTAACTTTGCATTTTTGAACTTCTCAAAGTATCAAAGTCCAATCACAAATAAATAAGCAACTATCTGTGATACCTGGTATATTATTGTTCTTACACTATTGTTTGTCCTATCTATACTCCTTACTGTTACTAGTCTTTCTAATTTCTGCAGCTTGAATCTATGCTTAGCTACTATCTGCCTGTCCATAAACATTCCCATAGTACTATTGTCTAAGAGTGCCTTTACCATAATACTTTCATGTGTATCTATTTATCTTTTCCACTCCAATATTCAGCCATATTTTCTTTAATATCTTAAATATCCTCCTTACTTCTCTCTGCTTATTCCTTTCTTTTGCTATGTGTTTTAGAACCTCTGTTCACATGCTGCTTTGCTGTGCTATAAGGCCCAAAATATATTCAGGCCTAAAATTAAACAAATTTCATGACTTTACATCCCAAAATTAGAACTAAGATAGAATCACCTGCTAGAGAACAAGAAAGGCACAGAAAACTACTACCAACAAAGCTGGCTACCTAGCTACATAGCATTATACCTAGGAACATAAGGTCACTATTACCAATAGGCCAATTACTCAAAAACCAGTAGAGTCAAGTATGCAGCCCCACAGCATTATTGCTAAGAATAATAGCTTAGTTAGAAAAAAAAACCTCATGTGGAAAAGTTCAGAAAGATGTCTATTATAAAGAAACAAGACTAGTAACCTAGCAGGAAATAAGAATAGGATATAATATCACCCAATTAGTAATAGCTAAGAATAGGATAGCATCAAACTGATCCACTGCAATCAGAAACAAAAGAATAACAAAGAGCCTCAAGAAGCTGTGGAAACAGCATCTAAGACTCCTTAGGCTAGAAAGGAAAAAGACAGGTCCTAAGTTATTGAGATAAGCTAGAGACAGAAAGAGATTGCCATGGGATTGGTGATAGGTAGTCTAGTAACTCAGTAAGGGTAGAGTAGACCTGGCAAAACCATAGGAAATAATTGAGAAAAGATAAAGAGGCATAGTGTTATACTGCAAGCAAATTTGCTGCAGAAAGTAGTATTTAATGTATCTTATACCAACAAATCTCTAATCAGAATTTGCTCTAAGATCCATTATGAGTCCTTAGAACATACCAAACAGTTATATGAGACAGTGAGCAAGTAGAAGTGGGCCTAGAGCTCATGTGAAAACCTTGGGAGATAAGCAAGATAAGCTGGTATCTGGTTATAGAGAGAGTTATTAGATAGTGACATTCTAGATCTACTTGGTATTGGATATACCTTGAAAAAGATAGTAGACTGGAGCTCTAGAGCTATTAGTATACCAAAGACAGACTTGAATAAGTGTGCCTCTGATTACAAATAAGCATTGATGGTATTAGATTGGATATATTTAGATAAAATATACCTAGGACAAGACTTAGAGAATTTGGACAATGGCTAGAGCTTACTAACACTTGACAGGTAACTAAGGAGTTCTAAATCACAAGCCATCCATAGAAAGAACAACAACAAAGAAAAAAGAACATTATAGAAGAAAACAGCAATAGGAACATATCATTGATAGGAAGGATCTAGAAGAGGAACATGTAAGCCTTGGGAATTTGGGAGGACTTAAAGTGAGAAGGAGTTGAGGGAGTCCTAAAAGTAGTAATAGTTTTCTTTTTATCTTTTATTTGTTGAGTTTTAAACATTTGTAATAACTTTAATATAGTATTTGGAGAGCAAGGAGAGAAAAAAGAGAACCTCTTAGCACTTATCTCCATTATTATTACCTCTGGAATTGTGAAATATGAATCTAATGAGTGTAAGAGTTTGGAATCAGTAGAATGTCTTAAGTAGAACACAGAATATACCCAGAACTTGATCTAGAGAAGAATAGCAGATACAACTCAGGTAGACTTTGGAGAGGATAGCAGACTGGAAAAGCTTGGCTAGGTGCACACTTGGATTGCATTACATCTATAAGGTTTGGTATTGGGGGTACAGACAAGAGGGCAACTGAGTATAGAGAGTCTATGAGTGATTAACTAATTGTATTTTCAAGTTGAGTCAGTGCCATGGTATGTAAAGGTTAACATCTTAGAGAGGCTATGCAATGGCAATCTAGAGAGATCTTACTCTTACTTCAATTACCAAACTTAATTTATTATATCTAAAGCTGCATATAATATTTAGTTTCTACTTTTATTTAAAACCTTTACTTCAGTTATCTTTTCTTAAACCTTTAGCATGCAATTGGGAGCTGTATTATGTCTTATTGTTTGTTCTAGTATACAATTCCCTTTTGTACCCTTTTAGTAGGATTTTCTATTACTACCAGAATGATTGTTGTATTAATAGACTTATGACTAGGTTCATTATTTTCTCTATTTTCTTGTATATTTCTCTTGTATTTCTTTAAACCCCTTAGTAGGAAGAGAGCAAGCAATCTCAGTTGCCTCTTTTTTCTATTTGGGTTTTCAAAAGTAAAAATATATTTTTAGAGTAATTAGATTAGTAATTAAGGTGCTTTGACTCAAGACTAAGTCAAAACAAAGAGACTACAAGACAAGTGACTTAGCTACAAAGGCAATATCATAGGAGCTCTAAGACAGAGTTTAGTATTGCTAGGGAGTTAAGTTATACAGGGAGGATTCAAAGTCCAATATCTAATCACATAGTCAAGAGTACTACTGTGAGGATAACTTTGAAACAGGTAGTTAGAGTGACATCAGGTAGGTGGAACTCAGGAATAGAGCTAGGACAGTAGTCTAGTATAGAGATTAGATTTTAACAAGATCACTGCTACAACAGTATATCAGCAAATTTTAATTCAACCTTCATTCCACCTTTGAATTTGAATTTATTTCCCCATACACTTATATAAGGGACATTGTGCTAAAATACAGTATCAGCTAGAAGTGCTTTCTTTCAAGACCATATTCTTTATTCATATTAAAATTTTTATATTCACTACTGCCTAGACAGTAGTCAAAGAAACTCTACCAAGAGGAAAACAGGAGTCATACTAGTAACAATTGTTCTCTATACTATGCTACTACATCCTGACTCTACTATGGCTTCTTTTTTCTCATTCTACATTTTGAACATAAAATCTTTCTTCAAATATCTTTTCTCCTACTATTATATCTTTTTTTTCATATTTAATACATTTTACTTTGCTCTCTCTTTTGCTCTCTTTCCATCTCTATACTTTTCAACATCTTTCATACTACACATTTTTTAATTGCTCCCTAGAGATAAATCCTTGTCCTTGGTTCTTTTCTGTTTTGGTGCCTTTATAGTTGCACTCTTAATACTCCACAAATATCACCACTTCCCACTGTATCTTCCATTCTCTCTTTCCTAGCACTGTGCCTTTTGGGAGTATGCCCTGTATGCTGCAATGTTCCTGTGCTTTTCTCCATAAGAAATATACTAGCCTTTTCTCTTCTTTTATGATATAGCTATATGTGCTGCTATTTCCTCCTGTCTCCTTCTTTTTACCTCAATGTTAAGATACTTCCATTTGTGATGCTTCTTTCCCAACACCTGTAATACTGTATCTCTTATATCTCTTTCTTCTCAATTGTTTTTTGTCTCCTTACTTTAACTCCACATCTCATTACTCTACATGTCAATACTTCAAACTTATTTTGGGGAGTTGACTTCCTCCTTTTCTCTCTCTTTTTATTCCTGCAATTTTGGGCTAGGTGCCCAAACTTCTTGGAATAGAGACACAACTTTCCTTTCCTTTCTTTTAATTCTTCTCTTAGCTTAGCAAGGGTGTACCTTTGGTTGAGCATACTGCTCATTAAATTATTGTATTAGGTTAGAGACATGATGTTATGTCTTATTGGTATGGAATGATGATTTTGATCTTACTAGCTAATTCTACATCTACTAGGGTACAAGATCTTTACCCAGCTAGAGTTCTACTACTCTACTAACTACTACCTTAATAATAGGGTTATACAATCACTCTATGGAGGAGATCCCTACTCTAAGCAGCCTTCTAGAGAATAACTGCCAATTCTTTGCATATAAGTCACAATGGACCCTTATACAAAGTTTATACTAGGAATAGTATAAGTATGCTATACAACACTACTTAATTATAAGATCAGATCTTAATAATAATACTTGAGCTTGGTACCACACTTTTATCTACTGTTCCTAACTAATAGTAAAGTTTCCTTAAGCTAAGAGCCTGGCTATATACGGAAATAACTAGTGATTGTAATGACCACTAGTCAAGGGTTGATAAAAGATAAGAGTAAGTATGAGCAGGGTTCAAGGCAAACAGTGCTATAGATAATAGAATTGAGTTCTAGTATAACAACTTAATCATACTCCAAGTCTGAGTTGACAAGAAAAACTCAATAGAGTTCTTGTTCAATTCTATACATTACTTATACAACTACTACATAGACTGTGTGCTACTTTCCCATGCTCATCATGTGACTTCATGCTGTCATGTGACATGGCACAGTCATGTGATATTTTCCTGTACTCCTTCCTTGTGTAGAAAAGAAAAGAAATATAAATAGTAACTTGGCAAGCCAAGTCATGACATCACATAGACTATTGTAGGAAGAGAGCATAGTAGACTAACTTCAACACAAACTCAATAACACAGAATTAGTAGAGGGTTCAAGATAGACCATAGGCTATGATTGCTTATGCTCCTTAGGAGAATGGCTCTCAGTGCTGGGTATAAGTCTGTATAAGGGTGTAGGAGTTCCATTATGGTTTGAGTTGAAGTTAGGTTGACCAAACAATTCATCCTCATCCAGCTCATTTGCCCAGGTCTCCTTTTGGCTCTTGGGGGATGGATCATGTCTGGGGCATTTTGGGTTTCTTGTTGGGGTGGTTAAGGGCAAGTAGTCTGGGTCTCCTTGGATGTTGTTCCTGAGTACAGGTTCAGCCTACCTAAGGGCTTATTAACTGTGATGGGTTGTTGCTCCCTGGAAGACCAGGATTATTTTTGCTGGATGTATCTCCAACATTATACACGACCATATCTTTGTGTGGGAAATTTTTGTTGATGATGGTTCGTGTGAGAGAGGGGTGGGCACAACACTTGGCATAAATTCATAGCATATCACGTGCCGAAATTACGTCGAGTGCACCGCCACGCCAACCGACAACCCACTGTTACGCGGACGCCATGCAACACTTTGGCAAGGCAGCGTTGAGGATAACCAAGAATTACACAAAGGGATACTCAGATACACAGGCCAAAGTCCGCGATGCTACTTCCAATGATCCCTGG
>Ga0153965_1000323_pt1 | contig 10469 bp, 13 predicted proteins | sample TSFL049MetaG_FD_104707 | JGI IMG/M metagenome (GOLD analysis project Ga0153965, IMG submission 104707) | Attine ant fungus gardens microbial communities from Florida, USA - TSFL049 MetaG | ecosystem: Host-associated > Fungi > Mycelium > Unclassified | place: USA: Florida, Paynes | collected... | reverse complement strand
CGCTTCAAAGTCCCAGCCACTACCATGAGCTGCAGGTGATCTGTATTTTTGAGGGGTCAATCGAGTGAGACATTTCATTTAGTTCTTCTCTAGAATGCACAAAGTCCGTTCAATCACCTACCACAATGAAATGGGGGACCTTCCGTCAAATGTTTTCCCAGGGCATTCCAATTACTGATCAGAATGATACTTCTCCTTCCAAAAAACCAATCTCGTGATTCCGACTTCGAAGATGGTGGACAGAATTGTATCTACCATTCACACTCATTAAGACGCTACAAAAGGAAGCTGACCAGACCAAAGTATGTAGAAGGTCAATATCGAATAGAAGAATGGTAACAAGCTCCCATTGGTTAAAAAGGATAAGTGTTCTATGATATCGATACCAACATTGAACGTATTAGCTTTCTATAAGACACAACTAAATGAGCGTTGATTCCTTTTTCTTTGTTCAACAATGTGCTCAACTGCAGTCCATGGTAGGTACTGAAGAACAGACATCCATGCAGTGCATCGGATGTGCCCTAGGTCTGACTTAAAAGGTGGGGCTTCCAATAATTCAAATAAAATTACCACTAACATTACAGTGCACTCTAGAAGCCTTTATATACTGCTACAATGTTCCATTCTAGGTGTAGGTATGTAGATAACATAAGCCAATCATTATTTAATGTTGTCATGATTATGTAGATGATTATTTATCTATAACTCATGTCTACAACATGTATCTTATGTAAGAGCTTGGGCCAAATGACTTAATAAGGTTTTCATCTGGGTCTCTAGTCCAACTTGAACCCTCTACTAATTCTGTCATGACTTGGCAAAACAGCTAAGTCATTATTTATATTTCTTTTTATTTTATTTTCTTTTGGACTTACTATACAAGGAAGAAGTGTGGGAAAGTATCACATGTCACATCACCTGATGGGGTCACATGATGAGTGTGGGAAAATAGTACAGACCATGTAGTAGTTGTATAAGTAGTGTACAAGAATTGAACAAGAACTCCATTGAGTTCTCCTTGTCAACTCAGACTTGGAGTGGACTTAAGTTATCTTGGCTAGAGTGTCATGAGTCACCTCAACCACAACTAAAATATGACATGAGCTGGGATTGAACCAGTAGACAATGAACACTTATAGAATAAATAAGTACAGATAGCAGAATTAAGCAAGGACTCTATCAAGTTCTCTTCTAACCCTGAAGAGTCCCCTGGTCTAAACCCTAGGCTAGGATCTTAAGTCAGTCACTGACAGAAGAACTTAATTACATACCCCAAGCACTACTTACCTTAAACCTTGCTCAATCTTACTCTTACCTTTTATCAATCCTCGACTAGTAATTATCGTGATCACCAGTCACCTTCATACATAGCTGGGCCCTTGGCTTAAGGGGACTTGATAGTCAGTTAGGAACTATTGGTGGTGGTATAGTACCAAACCCAGATATTATACTTAAGACCTGACCTGTTAATTGGGTAGTATTTAATAGACTACACTTTCATTGTATAAACCTTGTGCTGGGGTCCATTGTGACTCATACATGCAAAGAAGTGATGTTTACTCTTTAGAAGGTCATCTAGCTTTAGGGATCCTCTCCATGAGGTGATAGTGTAACCCTAGTATTACAGCAATAGTCAGTAGAGAAGTAAGCATTTAGCTAGGTGAAGATTTTGTACCCCAGCAGACATAGCAGTAACTAGCAAGATCAAACCATTATATCCATACCTTGAGGCATTAACATGATGTCTCAACAACAATACAACAAACTGTTGAGTGACTTGCTCAAAGAAAAGCAGGCCCATGTTTTATTAAGGGCATAACTCAAAGAAAGAAGAGAAAGAGAATGTTAGAACTGCAGGAATTTCAGGCACCTGGCTTGTAACTGCAGGAATCAAAGAGAAGAGAAAAGGGAATCAAAACCCCAAAATAAGTTTGAGGTGCTGATGAGCAGAGTAATGCAATGTGGAGATGGAGAAAAAGCAATTAAATAGCAAGAGGTAGAAGAAGTAAGGTGCTTTAGGTATAGGGAGTTAGAATACCACAAATTGGAATGCCTGAGAATAGAGAAAGACTAGATGAGGAGAAAGAAAAAAGTGGCACATATGATAATACCAAAAAAGGTAAAGCAAATAAGAAGACTGGCATATCCCATATGGGAAAAGGCATAGGAATATTATGATAAGTGGAGTATGCTACTAGAAGGCATGCTCCTACTTGAGAGAGGATAGATCATGGAGGAGACAGTGGCAATGTATGTGGAGTATGGAGGATGTAAAAGCTAGGGTCCAGATCCACAATGTCATGACTTGGCAAAACAGCTAAGTCATTATATTTCTTTTCTTTTCTTTTCTTTTACCTTGGACTTACTACACAGGAAGAAGTGTGGGAAAGTGTCATGTCACAAGTGTCACATAGTCACAATCATGTCACATGATGAGTGTTGGAAAGTAGTATAGAAAATCTAATAAGAACTGTTATGAACATTGAGTGGGACTACAACTATCAGCTATGGTCTGATAATGAGTGGTTAGTAGACAAGATGTTGGCAATGCTAGATGAGGACATTATTATGCAGTAATGCATTGAATAATGTCTGAGGACTCTAAGAGACAATGGACTCATAGAATGGACAGGACTCTTCAGAGAATTCTCAGACTATCTTTCTCTCTATTCTTGGACCTATGCCAAATAGAACAACACCGGACTAACCCATTATTAGGACACTGACTCGACTTGTCACCCTTATTACTTCTGTTACTAGACTGTCACTTAACTAGTCACCCTTAGTTACAACTAGTGTTACCACATTGTAACGTAGTCACAATACCTAGTTGGGATAAATACAGACCAGAAAGAGAAGGGAATGGCAAGTTCTCTCTTTCTGTATTCCTCCCTGTATTCCTATTACTTTGAGGGATCAATACTCTTACTTGTCTTAGGACAACCTCAAGGGTGCTACTTAAAGTCTCGTTGACATCTTTCCTCTAATATAACTTCACTGAAAACCTTAGCCAGACCCTCTAACGAGGAGTGTGAAGATATCAAGTGTTAGATATAGGCTTCAAGTTGAAATGCATATTCAACTATGAGGTCTAGAGTCTTAATAAGAACTGTCATAACTTGATACAACTATGACAATAGTAATGGACAGGATCAGTTGATAGAAGAGAATGACAGATGACATGGGAAAAGATCAGGAACAACTGATGGACATGGGAAGAGAATTTGTATTATTAAATAGGAACAAATAGATAAGAAATGTATAAATAGTGTAGAAGAATCAAGCAAGGACTTCATTGAGTTCTCTTCTAATCCTGAAGAGCTCCCTTGATCCTAACCCAGGATTAAGGTCTTCAATCAGTCGCTGACAAGAACTCTATTGAGTTCTCCTTGTCAACTTGGACTTGGAGAGTGATTAAGTCATCTCAGGCTAAGTTGCTACACCAGAACTCGATACTACTTCAGAGCACTGTCTACCTTGAACCTTGCTCACTCTCTTATCTTATTTAAATCAACTCTTGGCTGGTGATCATCATGATCATCAACCATCTTCATATATAGCTGGGCCCTTGGCTTAAGGGGACTTTGCGGTCAGTTAGGGACTGCAGGTGGAGACATAGTACCAAGCTTAGGTATTGCATTCAAGACCTGACCTCATAATTAAGTTGTGTTGAGTAGTATAGCTTTCATAGTATAAACCTTGTGCTGTGCTCTATTGTGAGTGGTACACACAGAGGGATGACAGTTACTTCTAGAAGGCTGTCTAGATTAGAGATCCCATCTATTGGGTGATAGTCCAACCATACTATTAGTGTCATGACTTGACAAAATGGCTAAGTCATTTTCTATTTTTCTTTTTCTTTTCTTTTCTTTAGTTAGATTACTACTAAGGTGGAGCATGGGAAAGTATCACATGACAATCACATAGTCACATAGTCACAGTCACAGTCACAACATGTGATGAGGAAGACACATGATAGGAATAACATAAGGACCATGGGAGGATGTTGTACAGCCACTAGAGTAAAATGTATAAGTAGTATACAAAATCAAATGGGAACTTTATTGAGTTCTCCTTGTCAACTCTGACTTGGAGTGGACTTAAGTCATTGTGGCTAGAGCCTTACAATTAGGGCAGTAGGCACCTAGCTGGGTAAAGATCTTGCACCCCAGCAGACATAGTTGTAAATAAGCAAGAATCAACATTATTTCCATACCCTCACAGAGACATAGTACCATGTCTTTGCAACAATACAATTCATTAATGAGCAACTTGCCCAAAGAGAAACATGCCCTCACCAAACTGAGAGAAGAACTTGAAGGAAGAAGAGGAAAGTTGTGTAAGAGTTGCAAAGGGTTTGGACACCTGGCCCAAAACTGCAGGAACAAAATAGAAGGAGAGAAGGGGAAAATTCTTTCCCAAAATAAATTTGAGATGTTAAGTAGTAGAGTAATGCAGTGTGAGGTAGAAGAGAGGACAATAAAGAGGCAGGAGGCAGTAGAATTGGAGTGTTTTAAATGTGGAAAAAAGGGACACAAGTGCAGGGAGTATCTACTATAGAAAAGGATAGAAAAGGGAAGAGCAAAGAAAGCAGCATGCATGGCAACACCACAAAAGGTGTAGCAACAGAAGCTGAGGAGAGTTAAAGAAGGAAGAACAACATGTGTGGTCAAGCCATGAGAAGCATAGTGAGCAGAGTAGAGAAGGAGTCTGGCACATATCTTATGATGGAAAGCACAAGAGTACTGTGGAGAGAGCATCCCAGATGAGGCATGCCTATTGGAGTTGGGATAGTATATGAGGGAGATGATAGTATCATATGTGGTATGTGAGAGATGTGCACTGAAAGGATGTCATGTAGAAGAGAATAAAGGACAGGGGGTAATCTTAAACTGGCAAAGATAGTGTGAATGTCAGAAGAGAAAGGAAACGAAAGCAACACTATCACAAATGGTCACTTACTGTTTGTGATGGATGCTTTGATACTTGAAATAGTTCAAAAATGCAAAGTTAGACAGATATTGTTAAGTCTGAGGTCTAATCCTCAAACTATAAGTCCTTATATATAGAATTGTGATGGTCTGTACACTAGGACAGATCATCACATGCTACTACCTATTGTTCTACATATGGTAGTGCCTTTGTGCTTAATATAGTGATAACTTAACCTTATGGAGGCTGTCCTTTGTTCTAAGAAAAGGACAGATTACTATCTATGGGTAATTAATAAAGTTTATGTGCAAACATTGAGGCCTTCATATCTCCACTAATATTAATTACCTTAAGATTGTTTTAGGCTCATTCTGAGCATTATGAGGAAGGCTTTTGCTGAGCCTAGAACAAAAGCATCAATCATGGCAGTTTCTGAGATATTAGTGATTTAATAAATGGTAACATAGTGGTTACCTGTTGATCTGCTTAATATCTTGGCCAATACTAATTGCCTCAAGACATGACTAGCATTGATCAGAAAGTTTTTTTAAAGGCTTTCCATAGCTATTAATACTGTGAGAATCGTCAAAGAATTGATAGAGATATGGCCAAATGAAGCTTGTGACAGACACACCCCAAAGAGGGAAAAGCACAGCAGAGTAATGCACAGACAAGAGTTCCAGAAGACACAGCAAAAGAGGGGGGTAGCCAAAGGGAGGTCAGAAGAACCTTCAAGATGTTGAGAGAAGTGTGGTTGAATATTGGAGTAGAAAAGGTTGACACCCATGAAGAAGTAACAGTCAAAGTACTCTTGGATAGTAGTGCAATGGAGATGTTCATGGATAAAGGAACAGCAGCAAAACATGGATTTAAGCTGCAAAGATTAGAAAGGCCAATAATAGTTAGAAATGTAGATGGAACAAACAACAGTGGGGGAGCCATTACACATTAAGTAGAAGCAAATGTGTATTATAAAGGGCATATAGAAAGAATGAGGATGGATGTGTGTGATTTGGGGAAGACAGAAGTAATACTGGGAATGCTGTGGTTATAGGCACACAACCCAGAAATAAATTGGGAAACTAGGGAAGTAAAGATAATAAGGTGTCCACCACTGTGTAGCAAGACAGGACAATGGAAAGAAGAGAAGGAAGTCAAAAGAGGAAAAAGGGTAGTAATCCTAGAGGAAGAGAAAAGCATCAGATGGGTAATAGACAATAAAGAGGATTAGGGAAAGGAAGAAGAAATAGAAGAGGATCATAGGAAAATAGAAGAGTTGGTCCTGAGAAGGTTTTTAAAGTAGAGAAAAGTATTTGGGAAGGTAGAATCAGAGAGGATGCCAACAAGAAAAATTTGGGATCATGCCATAGATCTTAAGGAGATGTTCAAACCACAAAAAAGGAGAATCTACCCTTTGTCCAAAAATGAAAGGGAAGAAGCTCAGAACTTCATAGAGGATCAATTAAGAAAGGGGTACATCAGACCATCAAAGTCTTCTCAGATATCACCAGTTTTCTTTGTAGGTAAAAAGAATGGTAGCAAGAGGATGGTAATGGACTACCATAACCTAAATGACTAGATAGTAAAAAACAATTATCCACTCCCATTAATTATGGACTTAATTGATAATATGGGGAGTAAAAAAATATTCACTAAAATGGATCTGAGGTAGGGGTTCAATAATGTGAGGATTAAGGAAGGGGATGAGTGGAAGGGAGCATTTACAATGCATATGGGCTCCTTCAAGCCAAATGTGATATTCTTTGGAATGACAAACTTACCAGCTACATTCCAGGTAATGATGAATGAAATTTTGAGGGACCTAATCAACAAAGGAAAAGTCATAGTATTTGTAGATGATATATTAGTAGAGACAGAAACTGAGGAAGAACACGATGAAATTGTGAAAGAAATATTGAGAAGGTTAGAGAAAAATGACTTATATGTCAAACCAAAAAAGTGTGTGTGAAAAGTAAGGAAGATAGGTGTAGCAACTTAGCCTGAGATAACTTAATCACCCTCCAAGTCCAAGTTGACAAGAAGAACTCAATAGAGTTCCTGTTATTTTCTGTATACTACTTATATAACTACTACATGGTCTGTGCACTACTTTTCTATACTCATCATGTGATATGATGCTGTGATTTCTTGTTATGTGACTATGACTATGTAACACTTGTGATGTGACACTTTCCCACACTTCTTCCTGTGTAGTAAGTTCAAGGTAAAAGAAAAGAAATATAATGACTTAGCTGTTTTGCCAAGTTATGATACTATTCCCCTCTTAAGTTTCCTCATCCCAAGGATTTTTACAACTCATAATATGGGTCAACTATATTGCCCATTTCTTCCTCATCTTCTTTTGTCCAGTCTCTGATTTCTTCTTCTTCTTTGATTGTCTCTAAGGTTCGTCTTCTTTTTTTCCCTTTCTATTGCTTTCAATTCTGTTCTAATCTTCCCCAATATTCTTCATCATACCTCTTATTTGACCACCCAAATAATTTCTTTGCTATAAACCTTTCTATCAGTGACTGACTTAAGATCTCAATCCTGGGTTATGATCAAGAGAGCTCTTCAGGGTTAGAAGAGAACTCGATGGGGTTCTTGCTTGATTTCTCTATACTATTTATGCATTTTCTAACTATTTGTTGCTATTTATAATATAAGTCCTTTTCCTGTGTCCATCAGTTGTTCCTGATCTTTCTCTTATGTCACTTGTCATTTTCATTAGCTGATCCTGTCCATCACCATTGTCATGGTTACATCAACTTATAATACTTCCTGGTAGTTCTCCTCTTCTAAATGTTCCCTTTTCTCTTTTTTGCTTTCTTACATCTTCCATATCTTGCTGATACTCTTTTTCAAATTCTTCAATCATCTTTTTTGCATTTTCCAAGTTCTCTCTTCTCTCCCAGGTATCAGATTCTGCCATAAATCCTTTTTATTATACCAAGTATTTATCTTTTCCTCTTACTTGTTACTTATTCAGGATTCTCTCTACCTCCCACTCCTTTTCTCCTTCAATTATTACAGGAGCTGGTTGCTCCTCTCTCTGTCCCTTTACTTGTCCTACATATCTATATATTCTACTAACATTGACTACTGAGTGTATCCTTACTATACTAGGTAGTTCTAATTCAACTGCATTTGATGATACAATCTTCTTTACCTTGTAAGGCCCAACAAATCTTTCCATCAACTTCTCTGTCCTTCTCCCAACCATCTGATACTTCAGATCCTTAGTGCTCAATAGGACTAAGTCTCCTACTTTATAGTCATTAACCTCTGTCTTCTTCCTATTAGCATATTTCTTCATCTCTTCTTGTGCTTTCTCCAGCACTGCTTTTACCTCCTCCTGAATCTCTTTCATTTTTGTCACAAATCTTTCTGCTTCCTCATATTTCCCCTTCTTTCTTCCCTCAAATCCCATTCTTGGATCTTGTCTATAATTTACCTTGAAAAGCAACATTCTAGTACTTGAGTATGCTTTATTGTTATATGCAAAATCTGCTGTTCCCAACCATTCTGGCCATTGTTCTTGCCTATGATTGATAAACATTCTTAAGTACTATTCCAACTCCTGATTTACCCTCTCTGTTTGTCCATCTGTTTGAGAGTGGAATGCTATCGTGTGGGGGTAGCCTTTGGGCTACCTGCATAATATTTCTATTTCAATTCTATTATATAATTATGTAATTATCAATAGTAAAAGTGACACGACACAAAAATAATATAGATCCCTTTACCTAAAACCACTAAACTCTAAGACTACTTTCTCCTCTGAACTCGTTATCCTTTCCACAATCGACATCTTACTTTTGATCCACAATATTCTATTCAACTTCTGCATCAATCCTGCCACAAACTGTGGTCCCCTATCTAATATGATACTCTCAGGTAAACTATGCAATTTCCACACATTGTCTCTGAATAACCTAGCTAACCCTTCTGCTGATGTTTTCTCTGTAGTTGGTATAAAATGGACCATTTTTGTTAATCTGCCCACTACTACTAAGATAGAGTCATATCCCTGAGCTAATGGCAACTTTGTAATAAAATCTGCCAATATATGTATCTAAGGTTTTTCTGGGATAGAATTTGGGCATCAATTTCTAGCCAGTTGTTCTGTGCAATTTTTATTCTGCTGGCAAGCATTGCACCCTTCCATGTATTGCTTCACCTCTTTAGTAATTCCTGGCCACCAAAAGTTTCAAGTGACTAGTTCTACTGTTTTCTATTGCCTCCCATGTCCTTCTACTAGCATATTATGGTATAACCTAATGATCTCTGCTCTTAATTTATTGTCTTTAGGTATATAGACCTTTCCCTTGTCATGACTTGGCAAAATGGCTAAGTCATTTTCTATTTTCATTTTTTATTTCCTTTTCCTTTTATTTAGTTGAATTACTACTATGAAGGTGAAGCATGGAAAAGGAGTCACATCACTGTCACAAAGGCACAAAGGTGTGACCACTGTCACTGTCACTGTCACAAACATGTGGCAGGGTAATCACATGATAGGTAACATGAGGACTATGGGAGATGAAGTGTATAGCCATAATAGTAGTTGTATATATAGTATAGGAAATCAAATGGGAACTCTATCAAGTTCTCCTTGTCAACTTGGACTTGGAGTAGATTTAAGTTGTCTTGGCTAAAGTCTTACATCCCTCCTTATACATAATGCTATTTACTTCTCTCTATTCTTCATCTCTCAATATTTTTACCCCTGTCTACTTCATTTCTTTAACTGCTTTCACCACTTTGTCATCTTTTACTTTAGACTATTTTACTTTTTTGAGTAAGTCTACTTTCTCCACAATGATTTCTACTGTCTCTATCCTCTTCATTTCCAGCCATTCTGGTTTTACCAACGTTTTATTCTCATTATCTCTTTTTACTCCTATTTCCTAGTTTGGTCTCCTGCTCAGACTGTCCACTTTTCCCATCTTACTCTCTGGAACATGCTTTAGTGTAAAATTGAACCTAGATAGGTATAAAGCCTATCTTGCTTGTCTCTAATTTAACTTCTGTACTTTCATAAAGTATTCAAGATTCTTGTGATCTGTCCAGATCTCAAACTTAACTACTGCTCCTTCCAGGAAATGTCTCGACACTTCTAAACATCTGACTACCACTAGCATTTCTTTGTTGTATATCTTATAGTTTCTCTTGGTGTCACTTAGAGATTTTGAAATAAAAGTGACCAGTCTCCATATCTCATCTAAGCACTTCATTGAGAGTACCCCTTCAGTTGCATAATTCAAAGTGTTTGCTTCAACCCTAAACTCTTTATCTAAGTCTGGTACTACTAATACTAGTTTTGTTGTAAAAACCTATTTGAGCTCATCAAATGCTTGCTATTACTGTCACAAACTTCATTCAGTCATATCTCCATCAATTCTTCGACGATTCCCACGGTCTCAAAGCCAGCTTAAAGCCCTTAAGAAGACCTTTCAATCGATGCCAGTCACGTCTCGAGGCGATCAATAATGGCCGAGATATTAAGCAGATCAACTGGTAACTACCATGTT
>Ga0153965_1000322_pt1 | contig 10473 bp, 10 predicted proteins | sample TSFL049MetaG_FD_104707 | JGI IMG/M metagenome (GOLD analysis project Ga0153965, IMG submission 104707) | Attine ant fungus gardens microbial communities from Florida, USA - TSFL049 MetaG | ecosystem: Host-associated > Fungi > Mycelium > Unclassified | place: USA: Florida, Paynes | collected... | reverse complement strand
GTCACTACTTAAGAGAAGTACCCAATCTTGGGTCTAGATTATGTCTGGGGCTTGTAGGAAGTCTCTAGAGTGGATTCCAATAGCGAAATCCAGGGTTATAACTTTTATTCCATGCTACATTTCCGCAGAAAATTCTCTAGCGGCATAACATTGCATTCTTGTCTTGCCACATCTTCTTGGTCTCACTGATATTCCTTTTCAAACTCTTTGATTGCTTCTTTTGCATTTCCAAGTTTTCTTTTCCTTCCCAGGTATTGGACTCTGCTGTAAATCCTTTCTATTATACTAAGTACTTGTCTTTCCCTCTAATTCATTGCTTATTCAATATCCTCTCCATTTCCCATTCTTCTTCCCCTTCTATTATGACTGGAGCCAGTTGCTTCTTTCTCTGTTCTTCTACTTGCCCTATGTATCGACGTATTCTACTAACATTAACTACCAGGTATACTTTTATTGTACTAGGCAATTCCAATTCCACTGCATTTGATGATATGATCTTCTTAATTTTGTAAGGGCCAACAAATCTCTTTGTCAATTTCTCTGTCCTTCTTTTGACCATCTGATACTTCAGATCCTTAGTACTTAGCATTACTAAGTCTCCTACTTTGTAGTCGTCGACCTCTGTTCTCAATCTATCTGCATATTTCTTTATCTCTTCTTACACTTTACTTAGCGCTACTTTCACTTTCTCTTGTATCTCCTTCATTTTCTCAATGAATTTCTCTGCTCCCTCATACCTTCCTCTCTTTCTTCCCTTGAACCCCATCCTGGGATCTTATCTGTAATTTGCCTTAAAGGGCAATGTCTTTGTACTTGAGTGCACTTTATTATTATATGCGAACTCTGCTGTTCCTAACCATTCAGGCCATTGCTCCTGTCTATGGTCGATAAACATCCTGAGGTATTATTCTAGTTCTTGGTTAATTCTCTCAGTTTGTCCATTCATCTGGGGGTGAAATACCATTGACAATATACTCTTTATTTCTAACATCCCATTCAACTCTTGCATCAATCTTGCCATGAATTGTGGTCCTCTGTCTGATATAATGCTCTCAGGTAGACTGTGTAATTTTCACATGTTATCTCTGAATAGCCTAGCCAATCCTTCCGCTGATGTTTTCTCTATAGTAGATATAAAATGGACCATTTTAGTTAATCTATTGACTGCTACCAAGACTGAGTTATATCCCTGAGCTAGTGGCAGTTTAGTGATGAAATCTGCCAATATGTGTGTCCAAGGTTTTTCTGGGATTGAATTTGGCATAAGTTTTCCTGCTAGCTGTTCTGTGCAATTTTTATTTTGCTAGCAAGCGTCGTACCCCTTCACATATCTCTTTACCTCTTTGGTCACTCCTGGCCACCAAAAGTTCCAGATAACCAATTCTACTGTTTTCTACTATCCCCCATGACCTTCTACTGGTATATTGTTGATGGGGATCAAAGGGAATTGATCACTGAACAAGAGTGATAACAAATGAGAATATAAAAGATCTCCGAGATGTCTCACAATTGTGCACTAACAAGTAGGTACTGGGGAGATGATCAAATATAAAAAGAGAGCTTAAAAATAAAGGAAATAGTGGGGTACAGCTCAAAAGACCAAAAGAAATGATAATAAAGTATTTATGAATCTACTTGAGGTAGATCTCACTGTAATAGGATCTCTAAAACACATGTTTGTCTCGCATCATGACACTACTGCCCTTATCTAGTCTAGTAGTCTGGCTCACTGTTAAAAGGGGCAAAAGGGAATTTAGCTGTGACTAGCAAGTAAAAAGGGGCAGTGACAGTTCCCAATTGCATGCTAAATGGTTCATGGGGAGAAGGAGGAAGTGGAGATATCAGAAAGAAATTAAAATGTGAAGTACAGCTTATCTGTAATGTAAAAATAGTCAAAATGATAGTGAGTTCAATCTAGATCTGCCTCACATGGTGTTTCTAAGGTGTTCACCTTTACACACTGTAACAAGCTCACTAGTAGAATAGTCAGTAAACCACTGATGGGCCTTATCACACTCAATCAAGCCCTTATTTGCACTCCTACACCAAACCTTATGGGTGTGATACAATCTGAGTCAATGATTAGCTAGGCTTTTCAGGCCTACTACTCTATAGAAGGTTGCCCAAGCGACCGCTGCATCTTGGCTCAAGAAAGAATAGGGTATATGATAAGAAACATTCACCAACTCAACCTCTCACCAAGATTACCCCTTACACACTGAAAAGAATTGCATTTACAACCTCAAGAGCTTTTGAGATGAAGGTAAGGGCCAAGGAGGCTCTTTCCATCAATTTCCACTCTGAGAAATATATTAGAATATTACAAATGTTAGAGACTCAATTAAAAAGAAATAGAAAAGGAAACTCTCCATTCTACTACTCTCCCTCACATCTTCTCTCTATGACACTACCATGCAACCATGACAGCTGTTACCTTCCTTTTCTCCATATCTCCCAGACATGACTATGTGATCTTGCTCCACCTCCATACTTCACTCCTGCCCATTGTTCCCCAAACCCCGAACTGGCTTTCTTCTACTCTGAATACAGTCTAGAAACATATGACAATGTGTTCAAGCATCTGTGATATGATTATTGTCCAGTGGCATATCCGTTTCTTGACTAAGTCCAGCAGTGATGGGATCACTAGTCACTGATAGACTTTTGATCTGCCATCTTGGTATCATATTAGTCTAAGTTTGCTCTAGATTGAAATTATCTCACATTCTAAGGATATCCCTGAGCCACTGACTTCTAGAGCTTCAACATTGATAGTCTATATCTGAGAAACCTGATGCTAGCTCATCAGTCTTGCCTCCCAAGGTATATGCTTTTCTGGCATGTGACAGCTTGGCCACTACCTAATAGAAGTACCCAGTCTTGGGTCTAGATTATGTCTAGGGCTTGTAGGAGATCTCTAGAGTGGGTTCCAATAGTAAAATCCAGGGTTATAATTTTTATCCCATGCTACTTTTCTACAGAAAATTCTCTAACAGTGTAACAGCATATGTAGCAGTAGTCACAGCCACTACTCTACTACTCAAACTAGATGCTCGAGTTTACGACTGGGCATTTAGAGGAATATCTCTGGAAAGCCGAGCTCTTCTCTCAAGCCAGTTATTCTGGTTATTAGGGTGCAAATTGTCACTTATTTTGCCTAAACATTTATATGGTATGACATTATGATGTAGCCTGATTATTTCTGTTCTAAGCTTATCATCCTTTGGTACATAGACATTCCCTTCTTTGTATATAATACTGTCAATCTTTCTCTACTCTTCATCCCTTAACATTTTTACCCCTGCTCTTTTTATTTCTTCTACTGCCTTTACCACTTCATCATCTTTCACTTTTGACTTCCTCACTTCTTCTAGTAGATCTACCTTGTCTACTATTATTTCTACTGTCTCTGTTTTTCTTACTTCTAGCTACTCTGGTTTCACCAATGTCTCATCCTCATTGTCCTTTTCCACTCCGACCTCCCAGTCCGGTCTCCTGCTCAAACTGTCTGCCTTTTCCATCTTACTTTCCAGAACATGCTTTAGCATAAAGTTGAATCTAGATAGGTACAAGGCCTATTATGCTTGTCTTCAGTTCAACTTCTGTACTTTTATGAAGTATTCGAGATTTTTGTGATCTGTCCAAATCTCGAATTTAACTGCCACTCCTTCCAGAAAGTGTCTTCATGCTTCTAAGCATCTAATGACTGCTAACATTTCTTTGTCATGTATCTCATAATTTCTTTCTGTATCACTTAGAGATTTAGAAATGAAAGCAACTAGTCTCCATTTTCCATCTGAGCACTTCATTGAGAGTACTCCTCCAGTAGTGTAATTTGAAGTGTCAGCTTCTACCCTAAACTCCTTGTCTAAATCTGGGGTCACTAATATTGGTTTGCTAGTGAAAATCCTTTTTAGCTCATCGAATACTTTCTGCTGCGCCTCCTCCCACTACCACTTTTCATCTTTTTGTGTGAGCACATTTATTGGCCTAGCTACTCGAGTGAAATCCTTAATAAACCTCCTGTAATAGTTTGCGAGGCCCAAGAATTTCCTAACATCTTTGACATTTTTCAGCTGTGGCCAACTAAGCACTCCATCTACCTTTTCTACCTCCATTTCTATTCTATTGGGTCCTATGACGACCCCTAGAAACCCTATCTTTCTTGCCTTCCACACACATTTTTCCAGCTTAATGTACAAGTCGTTCTCTTCTAACCTCCTCAATATTTCTTCCATAATTTCATCATGTCCTTTCTCTATTTCTGTTTCTACCAACACGTCATCTACAAATGCTGCAACCTTTCCTTTGTTTATTAGATCCCTTAGGATTTCATTCATCATTGCCTGGAATGTAGTAGGCAAGTTGGTCATCCCAAAGAACATTATAGTTGGCTCAAAGGAACCTATATATATTATAAACATTCCTTTCTACTCATCTCCTTCCTTTATCCTCACATTATTGAACTCCCACCTGAGATCCATTTTTGTGAACACTTTTTTACTCCCCATGTTGTCAATCAACTCAGTGATTAGTGGGAGTGGATAGTTGTTCTTTATCGTCTGGTCATTCAGGTTACAGTAGTCCATTACCATCCTCTTATTGCTATCATTTTTGCCTACAAAAAATACTGGCAATGTTTGAGGTGATTTTGAGGGCCTGATATACCCTTTCCTTAACTGGTCTTCCACAAACTTCTGGACTTCTTCCCTTTCGTTCTTTGATAATGGGTAAATTCTTCCCTTTTGCAGTTTAAACGTCTCCTTGAGATCTATAGCGTGATCCCAAGTTTTCCTTGTTGGCATTCTCTCCAACTCTACCTTTCCAAACACCTTCTTCCACTTTAAAAATCTCCTTGGGACTATTTCTTCAATTTTCCTGTGGTTCTCCTCCATCTCTTCTTCTTTTCCCTAATCTTTTTTATTATCTATTGCCCATCAGACAATTTTCTCTTCCTCTGGGGTTACTACTCTTTTTTCTCCCTCTTTCTTTTGACTCCTTCTGCTACACAAGGGTGGGCACCTTGTCATTTTGACTTCCCCTGTTTCCCAATTTATCTCGGGGTTATGTACTGCCAACTATAGCATCCCCAGGATTATCTCTGTCTTTCCTAGATCACATATATCCATCCTCATCCTCTCTACATGGTCTTTGTAATACATATTACACTCTACTTGGTGTATAATGGCCCCTTCACTATTATTTGTTCTATCTACATTTTTAACCATTATTAGCCTTTCCAACTTTTGCAGCTTGAACCCATGCCTAGCCACCATCCTTTTGTCCATAAATATTTCTGTGGTACTACTATCCAAGAGTGCCTTTATGGTTATGCCCTCGTGTGTATCCACCTTTTTTACTCCAATGCTTATCTATACCTCTCTTAGCATCTTGAAGGTTCTCCTGACCTCCTTTTGACTACCCCTCTCTTTTGCTGCACTTTCTGACTCTCCTGGTCATATACCACTTTGCTGCGCCTTTGCCTCTCTGGGCCGCATCACTATCTCTTCTTTCTTTTCTTGGCATCTACACCATTTTTGCCTATTCTTAATCATCCCCTGCCTTCTATTTTCCTCTACATGACACCCCTTCTTTCCACACCTTTTGCACTGCATGTATGTTACCACTACTTCTCCTATAGACTATCCCAATTTGAAAAAGAATGCCTCCTCAGGGATACCTTTACCGCAGTGCTCTTTTGCTTTCTTTCTTAGCTCTTCTCTCGAGCTCCTCTTCTACTTATTTCCTTGCTGCGCTTTTCATGGCTTAGCCACGTATGCTACTTCACTTTCTTCTACCCTCCTCAACCTCCTTTCCTACTCCTGTACTTTTCCCTTTGCAGGATATGTCAGTCTTTCTGCTTGCTGTGCCTTTTGTGGCTTTACCATATGCACTGCCTTTTGCTTCCTCATTCACAATGGACACTCCTTGCACTTGTGCCCTTTCTCCCCGCATTTAAAACACATGACTTCCACTCTCACTGCCTTCCTGACTACTTGCTCTTCCACCTCACATTACATCACTCTACTCTTTAACACTTCAAACTTATTTTGGGGAACAACCATCCCCTTTTCTCCTTCCCTTTTATTCCTGCAGTTTTGGGCCAGGTCCCTGAACCCTTTGCAACACTGACACAATTTTCTCCTTCTTCCTTCTAATTCTTCTCTCATTTTGGTGAGGGAGCGTCTTTCTTTAAGCAAATTGCTCATCAATGAGTTGTATTGATCCAGAGACATTGTGCTATGCCTTCTGGATAGGGTATAGAGTTAATGATTTGATCTTACTAGTTACTACATCTGCTGGGGCACAAGATCTTCACCTAGCCAGAGTCCTACTGTCCTACTAACTACTGCCCTAATAGTACTTTGGCTATCACCCAACGGATAGGATCCCTAATCTAGATAGCCCACTAGTAGTAACTGTCACTCCTCTGTGTGTACCAACTCACAATGGAGTCACAGCACAAGGTTTATACTAAGAAAGGTTTATAAGTATACTACTAGGCACCGCTCATTTATAAGGTCAGGTCTTAAAAATAATACCCGAGTTTGGTACCACTCTTCCACCATCAATCCCTAACTGATTGACAAGTCCCCTTAAGCCAAGGGCCTAGCTATGTATAGAGGTGGCTACTGATCATGACAATCAGCAGTTGAGGGTTGATAAAATGAGAGTAAAGAGTAAGCAGGGTCTAAGGTGGACAGTACTCTAGTAGTAGAATTGAGTTCTAGTGTTAGAGAGCCAACTCCATGCTGGAATTAAACCAACTGCTCTTTATTAGTGTTTAACAAAGAGAACTCGATAGAGTCCCCATTAGATTTTCTATACTACTTATACAACTACCACATGGTCTGTGCACTACTTTCCCATGCCTATCATGTGACCCATCATGTGATGTCATGTGATGTCATGTGATGTGACACTGTGATTTCCTGTCATGTGATATGACACTTGTGACATGACACTTTCCCATACTCCTTTCTGTGTAGTAAGTCCAAGATAAAAGAAAAAGAAAAGAAAAAGAAAAAGAAAAATAAATAATGACTTAGCCATTTTGCCAAGTCATGACACAATGTCTTTATTATATGGTATTATGTTCTGAGAATATAGAAAGGGTTCTAGAGCAAACTCTAATCAAGAATTTGTTAGTATAAAGTGTATCAAATGTTATTTTCCACGGAAAATTCACTTGCAGTGTAACAATGGCATGGGAGTTTTAGGTAGTTCTGCTGTATTGACAGCAAGCCAGACTACTAGACTAGATAAGGGCAGTAATGTCATGACACAAGACAAATGCATGTCTTAGAGAGCCTATTACAGTGAGATCTATCTCAAGTGGATTCTTAGACACTTTATTATCATTTCTTTTGGTTATTTGAGTTTTCCCCCTCTATTCTCCCTTTCTTAAGCCCTCTTTTGTCATTTGATCATCTCCCTAGTGCCTACTTGTTTAGTGCACAATTGTGAAACATCTCAGAGATTATTCTAATTTTATTTGTTATTACTCTTGTCTTGCAATCAAATTCCCTTTGATCCCCATCACTGAGATCTCCTAACCTTCAAACCAACTTCCTTCTACTCCAAATATAGTCTAGAAGTACATGACAATATATGTGAGCATTAGTAATATGATTGTCATCTGGCAGCACATCTGTTTCTTGACTGAGTCCAGTAGTGATGGGATCACTAGTTACTGATAGACTTTTGATCTGTTATCTTGATGTTATATTAGTCTAAGTCTGCTCTAGATTGGAATTATATTGCATTCTAAAGATGTTCTTGAGCCTCTGAGTTCTAGAGTATTGACATTGATAGTCTGTCTCTAAGAAATCTGATACTAGCTCATCAGTCTCACCTCCCAAGGTATATGCTATTCTAGCATATGGCAGCTTGGCAACTACCTAATAGAAGTACCCAATCTTGGGTCTAGATTATGTCTGGGGCTTGTAAGAGGTCTTTAGAGTAGGTTCTAATAGTGAAATCCAGGGGTATAATGTGTATCCCATACTACATTTCCATAGAAAATTCTCTAGTAGTACAACAACGCAACTAAGCCTTATGGAGAATTCTTAAGGAAGGAGTATTGTCATGAGTTATTTCAACTATGACTAAGAAAATAGACATCGACTAGGATTGAACCAATAACTAGTGGTGTCATGACTTGGCAAAACAGCTAAGTCAATATTTATATTTCTTGTATTTTTATTTTTCTTATCAATGAAGATATGAAAGGAAAATAACTCATAAGGAAGCACAGGACATTAGAGCTGGGTTAGGGTTACAATTCATGTATAAATAGTGTACAAAACCTAATAGGAACTCTATCAAGTCCTCCTTGTCAACTCAGATAAGGAGTAGGGTTAAGTGTTCATCACTAAGCCTTACAAGTGGACACTTGTAGATAAATTAAGGACAAATAGTCTAGACTATATAAATAGTAATAGTACAATCAATCAAGGACTTTATCAAGTTCTCTTCTAACCCTAAAGAGCTCCCTGGTCTAAACCCTAGACTAGAATCTGCAGTCAGTTGCTGATATAGTCACTAGTTCAACTCTAGTCCATGTCATTTTCCTTAGTCATGGTTGAGGTGACTTATGACAATATGGGAATTAATTTACAAACATTAGTATTCTCCCATGGACAACTTTATGTGGCCTTTTCAAGATGTACTTCACCATTGAACATTTTAGTACTTCTTCCAAAGCAGAGCCAAGAGAGTAGAAGGATACTTAATGTAGTATCTAAAGAAGTATTTAATAGTATTAGATTATAGATTGTATATGTATCTAACAATGGACTTGAGATTGATTTTTACTATGATTTGAGAGATGAAGAAATAAGTCAGAATATCAGACTGTTAGAGGAAGGGAGCATAGTGAACTGACTTCAACACAACCTTAATAATGCAGAATTAGTAGGGGGATCAAGCTGGGCTGAAGGCCTAGATGAAAACCTTGTGACTAAAGAACTGGATATGGCCCAGATTTCATTAGCTAAACAATTATCCCCTCTTTCCCACCCACAGCCATAACTTGGTCTATAAATAGCATTTACACACAGACACATTACATGGACTGCGATCGAACACCGTGTAATAGATTGTCGACCCTACAAGTCTGCTATCAAGAAGTTAGTAGGTAAATTTGTTGAGACGCACAGTAAAAATAATGCTTTATAGTTTCTTTGATAGTTACGACCTGTCAATCAATGCACCAGGGATGATGATCACATATGTCTTACACAAGAGCCTACCATAAGGATTGGAATACACGATTCGGGTAATGCCGAGTTTTGTCATCAGTAACAATGTTTCCGACAATGTTGATATTTCCTTTCCTCAAAAATTCATAGTGAGAGCAAGAAGGTAAGGGGAAAAAACAAAGAACAGTCGATGAAAGAAGACAATTTTTACGCAGATGTAGAAGGTCGTCTCAGAACAATGAAATGATGGTTCGAGAAATCAACTGAATTCAGATGATGATCTCCCATGTCAAGACAATGGCAGACAAGGTTGGGACACTCTTGGCTGTTCCCACCCACCCTTCCGCCTTGTGTTGCACGTGCGCATATGTGTGTTGGTTGACATGTCTATAGATATATCCAAATTCCCAATTCACGAGCCAATCGGCAACTGGTTCGACAGTTGCCTGTGTCAGGTCCTTGTTCTACCTGATCAGTATTTTACGCTGGCAACATTGCTTGATTTACTTACTCTTTCTGTTGACCGTTGAATACATGGCAAAATCAGATGAAACTGCGATGATACGAGCCATCCGACTTGTCGGTGAGTGTCACATTGTCCTCTCAGCCCAAACACATCAGTTCAGCTCCTGTAAACTCAGGATTTATCGGAGAGCTTGATGATAAATCTCCACAGTCGCTCATTGTCAAGTATGCTGACAAGGCCGATTGTCCGCTCAAAAGGCTGAATGGGAAAATCGACAACAGCATCAGGGGAAAGCAGTATTTGAAACTATCGCAGAGCAGATCGTAAGTTGAAGTTGCGGTGCCCATGCAGTCCTTCCTAATTTATTTTAATTCCAGCATAATTAAGGAGGGATGTGGCCTTCACATTGAGATACACAAAAAACACTCTCGTCTGCGAAGATTCCTTGGCATCAAGCGCACCCCAGAGGATGGCTCCTTGGGCAAGGTTTACATTACATTTGACAAATTATGGCGCCACCTTGCATCCGAAACGCAAAGTGGAATCGATTGTGAGTCAATATCTTCCTCAGTGACTTTTGATTCACTCAGGATGCCTTAGCGAACTTCAAGGTGGAATTGGATAATCCGATCCAGGGATTAAAACTCTGGTCCGTCATTGAGGTACGTCGTCTTCACTACTAACATAGGGATTGTCAGTTCATGAGTCCAATAATAGGCCTACAATTGTGACTTGAGCACTCTGAATGCACAAATCAAGGACACAATAGAGGATTTGAGCAGCTTCCGCCCCATTTTAAGTCGC
>Ga0153965_1000320_pt1 | contig 10517 bp, 6 predicted proteins | sample TSFL049MetaG_FD_104707 | JGI IMG/M metagenome (GOLD analysis project Ga0153965, IMG submission 104707) | Attine ant fungus gardens microbial communities from Florida, USA - TSFL049 MetaG | ecosystem: Host-associated > Fungi > Mycelium > Unclassified | place: USA: Florida, Paynes | collected... | reverse complement strand
TCGAAACGATACGCAACAGAAACGGTTCATCCGGATCACTTCCTTTAATTATCCCATGGGAACTCCCAACCGAACCGAACCGGCTCTTACAGGCTTTTATCTTAGACTTGCTCTTGTTCCTACTTACTCCCTCCTATATCTTGAGCTACAGTATATCCTCCTCTACTCAGGAACAACGTATCACTCTATTGCCACTGACATCCCTCACACTCTTCTTTTCTCCACTTCAGTATGTAAACACCCCTCACCCGTCCCTGCTCTTCATCCCCTCAACAAGGTGAATCAGTGCCACATGCCACACTTTATTACTTAAAATCGATGTGTTTGCCCTGAGTGCAAGTTGTCATAACAACTGGGATCTCGTCCTTTGCTGGTTGGCGCGGGGATTTCTATTTGAGAATCAGCTTCTGTTAACGGCATTCGGGTAGTGATCAACCTACTTGTTTCTTTTTTTCCGATGGCCCTGAATGGGCAGAGAGCGTCGATCACCTACCTTTTCTCCGTTTTCACACCGTCATTAGCCTTCTTTCAATTATTTGTCTCTTCTGATCCTTGCTGTTCACACTAATCTTCTTTCTGATACAAAAAAAGAAAGACAGCTACTGATAACTCATGTCTGCCTTTCTCCCCCTTTTTCATGACTATGAAGCTATCTAGACATTGTTTGCTATACACAAGGAAGGAGGAAAATCCTGATGCCCTTTGCCTAGTACAAGTTTCTGACTTTTTTTTTGCAATCAGAGGTCAACAGCAAAAGAGCAGGTCTAAACCCATTCCAATGTTTACATGATGTTCAAAAGAGTGCAATTGGGAAATTGTTATCAACTTGGACTATATTAATTACAAACCCTGGAGTGATAATAAATGATTGTTAGAGGAGTGGTTAACAATAGCTGAGTACAGTGATTGTTACAACCTTGAGAAGTAACTCAGGTTGCAACACTCAATAAAGACTTGAGGGCAAGTTAAGAGTAGAGGAAGGAAGGGAATGATACAATTGGTAAAGCATAGGGAATACAAGTGAGTATTTATTTATTTTTATTTATTTATTTATTTATTACCTATGTACCATGAGGTAGAAATGAGGATGTATGGGTTAGGGTTAGGGGGTTAGGGTTAGTATTATGTATAAGTAGTTTACCAAATCTGACAAGAACTCCATTGAGTTCTTCTTGTCAACTCAGATATCCTTCTTATCTGAGTTGTCTTAGGCCAAGTTACTACATTACCTTCCTTGTGTAGTAAGTCCAAAAGAAAAGAAAAGAAATATAAATAATGACTTAGCCATTTTTGCCAAGTCATGACACCTATCACTACTGTGTAACTTTCTTAAATTCTATCTGTATTGGCTGCTAGCTCTGGTATGAATCTTGTACCTGTTCTTAGTATATTACCTGCTATCTTATCAACTTTGTCAATTACTCCACCTTTTACTATCATCTTTTCTTCTATCTCTACTGTTTCTCATCTTGTTTTTTTCTATTGAAGTTATGGACTGACACTATTTGTATTTTCCTCATAACATTGATCCTTTTACACTAATATAACATACTTTTTATTTCTTCTGCATATAGTAATGTCAATATAATTCTTTTTTCCATTCTACCCCTGTAGTAACTGGGCAACCAGAGTAAAAATCTGTTAAGACTCTAGATCTCATAGTTGAAGATGTTCAACTTAAAGCCTATATCTAACACTTGATATCTTTATGCTCCTCATCAGAGGGTCTGGTTAAGGTTTTCAGTGAAGTTATATCAGAGGATAGATGTTAATTGAGACTTTAAGATCCTTGAGATTGTCCTAAGACAGTAAGAATACCAATTCCTCAATAAGCAAAGTTAGACAGTAACAAAAGAAGTTATTAAGTCTGAGGTCTAATCCTTAGATAAAGAGTCCTTATATACAGAAAAGTGATAGTCTGTGCACTACCTATTGTTCTACATATGGTAGTGCCTTTGTACTCAAAATAGCAATAACTTAACTATATGGAGGCTGTTCTTTGTTTTAATTAAAGACAAATGACTATCTATGGTAATTAATTAATGTCCATATACAAACATTTGACAAAGTTTATTCTGGAAAGTTCTCTTTCCTTTTGTCATTACTCCTTCTCCATTTCTAATTGCATTCCAAATGATGTTCAGAGAACATCATCTTCATTCTTGTTATTCATATTAAATTCTTCCTCCTATAGCAATGTATGCAGAGATGCCTGAGACTCTACCATTACTAGGTAAATAATCATACATTCATCTTGTATATAATGTATATACCTTGTAAACCCTAAGGCCAGTCATTTCCATCTGGCTTTAGTCCAGCACTTTTAGAGTCATTGAAGATGTACCTGCATATTATTTTCATTAACATTGAGAACTTCATATCTCAACTAATATTAATTGCCTCAAGATCATTCTAGGCTCATTCTAAGCATTATAAGGAAGACTTCTGCTAAACCTAGAACCAAAGCATCAATCATGGCAGTTTTCAAGATATTAGTGATTTAATAAACAGTAACATGGTGGTTACTTATTGATCTACTTAATATCTTGGCCAGTATTGATTGCCTCAAAATGTGACTGGCATCAATAGAAAGGTCTTTTCAAGGGCTTTTTGTAGCCATTGAGACCATGAGAATCATCAAAGAATTGATGGAGATATGGCCAAATGAAGTTTGTGACAAGTAGTATACAGAATAAAATGAGAACTCTATTGAGTTCTCCTTGTTAACTCAGACTTGGAGGGTGATTAAGTCATCTAGGCTAAGTCACTATATCTATTACATCTAGAGATAAGGTTGGTTGTGCTTCTGTTATCATAAAGTAAGGTAAGCAACCTGTTTCTTTTCTCACCATGATTCTATTTACCTACATAACATGATGTAAAGACCAGAACCATTTCTTTATATCACCCCTTATGGCTTTATATAATATCTATCTGAGGTACCAGTGGGGCCTTTCTATGACTCCATTTGCCTGTAAGTTATAAGACAATATGGTTACTTCTTTTCTACCATATTTCTTCTCTATCCATTTGATAGCCTTCTTGAAGGGTACACAGAAACCTGATGCTAGTTCATTAGTCTTGCTTCCTAAGGTATATGCTATTCTAGCACATAGCAGCTCAGCAACTACCTAATCATTCTTGGATCTAGATTATGTCTGGTGTTATGACTTGGCAAAACACTAAGTCATTATTTATATTTCTTTTCTTTTCTTTTCTTTTCTTTTCTTATTGTACTTACAACTACAAGATGGAGCATGGGAAAGTATCATGTGACTTTGTCACAATGGGTGTGATGGATGGTCACATCATAAGTCACAGTCACAGTGTGTCACATGACTAGAGTAACATGAGGACCATGGGAAAGCAAGCACATAGCCACAGTAGTAAAATGTATAAGTAGTAGAGAATTAAGTGAGAACTCCATCGAGTTCTCTTTGTCAAACTCTGAACAAAGAGACAGTTGGCTTAATTCTGGTCATCGGACTTTAGACACTGACATCTGGGGCTTGTAGAAGGTCTTTAGGGTGGGTTCCAATAGTGAAATCCAGAGGTATAATGTGTATCCCATACTACATTTCTGCTGAAAATTTGCTGGTGGCATAACAATGTTTCACCAATGGGTACTATAACCTTACAGTAGGAAAGCACAAGTAAGTCTTTGAGTTATAAAGATAAAGCTGAACTAAGGCCAGGCAGAAAACAGTTAGATTAGGCATTTGAGAGATACAACAGTATGTGCACCTAAGGCCAGGCAGAAAATGATTGGCCTTAGAGCTTATAGGTCAAGCCAATGCTGTGATCTGGTGGAAGTCTCAGGAACTTTCTAGAATTCTTATTTAGTATGTAAGGTTGATATTTGTTGTATCTAATTATTGGTTTGCAACGGAATATGCCTTATCCCAAGTCAAACCAACTTGCAACTGGGTTTTTGTGACACCTTAAATATGAGATGAGCATGTATCTACTTGACAGGAAATGTAAATGTCTCGGATACTTCTGCAAATGCTGCTAAGGAGGATATTTACCAGAATAATAAGAGAGGTAATAAATGTCACAGAAACCTAGTCGCATGTTGGTTTGACTTGGAATAAGGCGTATCCCGTTGCAAACCAATGAGTAGATATAACTAATTACAACCTTATATACTAATAAAATATTCCAGAAGCTTCCACCGGATCATGGCGTCGGCTTGATTCCCCAACAATAAAAATGGAAATGGAGAATGCACTCAGCAATGGAGGAGAAGATGATGCAATGAAATAAGAAAGACCTAGAATATTCTAAAGACAATATAAAACAAAAACAACAAGTACGGTAAACAATTCAACAACTTGCTCCATACTTCTGTCGAGCATTACACTAAAAATAGGTAATGTTTCTGATATTGGTAGCTACGTTACATGATGAAAATAGAGGTATATAAGTAGTATAGTTACTTAGTATTGGCTATCTGTTTATACCCTGTACCGTACTGTACCCTCTCCTGTTCGTATTTCAACACCAACACCTTTGACATCACTTACAGTCACAAGAGACAATTGGAGTAGTTCGGCTTAGGGAGGGACACTCAACTTGATGCTGCAAACTGTCGGCTGGTTAGGCAATATGAGTCACTGATAGTGAATCAAAGCATGTAATCGACCTCCACGTATGGTAAGAACAGGAGATGGAAATAGTAGTATTACGCATGAAAGCGGTCATGTCATAGGTGTACCAATGTTGCAGCATGTCCAATTTAACGGCCCCTCAAGACGGCCCAGTCTGCGAGTTGCGTCAGCTGATCTCGAGCAGTGGTATGAGGCAGCTCCTGTAATACTTTTTTCGCTTCATCGGTGTTGATGTGGACTGACTCACGAGGGTCTCACTTCTGTTGTTTCACTGAGACACGGTATATTGTTATCTGAGACACAGTATACTAAGACATGCACAGTCATGTGATAAATAGTCGAGTAACCTAGCTAGTCCCTCAGTTGATCACCCGTTAAGGTGTCATCTGAGCTACTTCGTCTTTTAATCGGCATAACTTTGCGCAAGCTCTGTTGATCGTTCAATTGCAGATGATCCCTACATCAGATCTAGAGCCTGGAAGTGTAGGCATTCAGAAAACACGAGAAGAAATATATAGACGTTCTTGACCTTTTCATTATCCCCGGGGAGCTGGAATTTACGCTTCATTAGCTCACCCATCTCTGGAAACTCCTCTCAAGCATGCAACGACAGTGCAGTCACAAGACCAATTCTGAGGCCAGCATTACTAGGTTTTCCAAGGCTGATGGTGCTTGATTCACATCTAGCGTATCATCTGCAATCTATAGAGTGATCAAGGTTCCTCTCATACCACAACAAGGACAGAAGTTCACCTGATAGGCGAGACCAAAATTCCTGCCATGAGCGTATGTAACTTCCCTCCAGATCTCGCCTGCGACAAATCCACCGAGCGTGACCATAGCACGTAGACCCCTAGCGATCGTCGCACCTCCAAATCCATTGCTTTTCAAGTCGCTTCATGCCATCCAAGCTGACCACTTAAAATAAATTCTTTGTCTGTAGTATCTCCCCCTCAACGAGATCAGCTTGTGCTCTACTCATAAATCTTGTTACTTCAGGATTCCTCAACTGTACAACAAGAAGAGAAGCGATTGCTGTCAAGAAGTGACCGCAGAGCACACAGAGGTTGGGCGGGAATATACGTGGCGCTGCGGGCACACCCCGCTGGAGCGCTGATCCATCTAAAACATCATCATGGAGTAAAGATGCCACGTGGAGTACCTCTGTAATTTCTGCGAGGCGGTATTGAGTGGGGAGAATAGTCATGGGTGTGCTAAATGCGTGTGAGGGCTGCGGACATCTTGGCGGTGATTTTCGGTTCCTGAGGGACTGTACTTGCGGAAAACATAAGGTTTCACCTAACATGATGAACGTATCCCCGAATCTCGCTTTATGTTGAGGACTGTAGTCAGCGAAGATATCCGTTGGAGAGAAGGGAACATCAAGTTCATCCTCGCAGCCTCCCGCACCTGGATGAGTCGATTCCCAGAGTTTGAGATCCCAGTCCTTTCCTATGCCATTTGTGGCCAGCGAAAAAAGCAACGCGAGGAGAGGTCATATGTATTTTGAAGGTTGTTGGAAGTAATATCCAACAATATCGGAGAGAACGGGAGATTTCGACTCCACTAGACGGAGAATGTCTAAGCATAGGAGTTCTAGCTGGGGATGAAAGTCTGTGAAAGGATCCGACTTGACAGGCTTTCCACCCAGAGTGCCGAACCTTCGAAGGGATGAGACGAACATATTCTGATGGCCAGGGCAGTAGACTCTCCCACGCTGGCACTTTGTATTAGAACACGAAGTCTCAGTCTGAAGTGTGCAGAACAAAGTCTATTGATGTACCTATTAGAACACAAAGTCTAACTACATCAGCATGATATGTAAAATAGATATAAAAAGCGCTTACCTCAGTCTGAAGTGTGCAGAACTGAGGTGTAAGAAAAGTCGACATACTCATTGCTTACTAATCAATCAGAAGCTAATAATGAGAGAAAGAAGAGACGAAATAATAGTCCACAGAGGACATATTCAATACTTTGAGTGATTTTATTGCATGAAATTGCTGTTAGATAGACTTTCTGTTGTGAAAATGGAGTTGCATGTTGGTTTGACTTGGAATGAAGCATATTCTGTTGCAAACTAATGAGTATATACAATGAATTACAGAACTTATATACTAAAGAAATAATTCCAGAAGGTTCCTGAAAATTCAGCCAGATCACAGCGTCGGCTTGATTTCCCAACACCTTGTCATTGTTTTATCCATCTTGACATGGACTAATCTCATACTCACTGATCAGCAGAGAAAGAAGTAAGGATGGGAAGCACCAGATGACCAAGTCTGGTAACTGCTGTGGCATGGGCAATTTATAGAACATGACTTGGAGCGCAGACAACCTAGCTCTGGATTTTGTCAGAGAATCTGACATCTGCCACCCAAATCTTGGCCAAATATTGGATGCATCATGTCCCATTTTCCACTCATGTGTCACACTCTGCTCTTTTCTTGAAAATTTCACTCAGCTTCTCTCTGAAAGGGGCTCATCAACTGGTGATCGAGAATGATCAAGGGGTGATATAAATGCTATAATCATTGACAGTGTTCTTCCCCCTGAGATCTATTACATCATTTTAGAGATGGCATAGCTTATTGATAACTGTATTGTTCCTAACAACAGCACATAGAACGTTTCACCATTGAAAATTTTCAACAGGTACAATATCTCAGGGTTACCTGAACTCATCCTAATTGATCCACATGACATCATTTGATGTTTCCCAAGGGGGAACATTGTGTTAGGTTTTGTTTATAGATCACTTGTAGATCCTCCCATTGTAAGATCCTGTTCTCCTTCAGTCGTTGAGCCCCTTCCCTTCCAGAGAAAATTTTGGCCAAGATCTGGGTGGTAGATTTCAGATTCTCTGACAAAATCCAGAGCTAGGTTGTCTGCGCTCCAAGTCATGTTCTATAAATTGCCCATGCCACAGCAGTTACCAGAATAACCAGAGTTGGTCATCATTAATTGTTTACCTGTCCTTGTTTCTGCTCACAATACAGTAGTCATACAGCAAACGCGGGATTAAGTACTACAACCAAGGTCTGTTTAATACTTACTTTTCCAGACAAACGAATCACTAAAAATGCCAGAGTGGGAAAATCTCTCAAGCCAGGCGATCGATGAACTACACTTTTGACTGTTTTTATGATGGAAGGGCCGGTAATGTGAGCTCAGAATTGGCAGAGGTCTTGCAGTCCTCCCCAAAGTCCCAGCTCATGACAAGAGAGAGGAGAGGAGGAAAGATCAGATTGATGTATATTACGCAGCAACTCTGTCACTCGACACCTAGATCTAACACACAAAGAGAACCATTAGTACAAACTTAGGTGAGCACATAAAAAATTGACGTCAAAAAAAATCCCCAAGTTGGCATCGTCCATTATCTAATTCACTACTACTACTACATGTTGACATCTAGACCATCATGGAAAAATCACAGGCTTACGTGGTTTGCCGAGGATCTTTATCTAAGTATAGTCATGAATATAATTTCAAAAACGAGGTACAGAAGATGAATGAACTAAGTTCTGCCACGGAGATGTCACCACCACGGACTGAAAGCTGTCAGTCACAACATTGATATAAGCTGGTCTCCAGAGCCTTTTTTCATCCACTATCCTCCAAAAGCTTCAGACTCCAGGATAACAGTCCTTCATCGACGAGATGTCATTCTGTCCCGAAGAATTCCATGACTACTCGAAGAGGAATTGATAACTTGTGATCGGAAATCAGCTAACGCCGGTTTACGATTTCGGCAATTTGAAAGTATAACACGGCACACGTGGCTCTCGTTTTTTTTTAGTAAAGCTTTGGAGAAACAGATGACTAGATAATGAGCACCAGTCATGTCAGTTGTCTAGGTATGACGGAGTAACTCTAGTTTTACATCACAATATGAAACCCATCTTGAGAATGTCGATTCTTGATCTTGCTTATCGAAATAGAAGTGATCAATGCTAATTCCAGATCGAGTACTCTCTCTATCACACCTTTTGATATTCCGTATCGGTAATCAGCATCCTGATCTATCATCCTGCTATCAGCAAGTATGTTTGGTTTACATTGACCAGATTGAGCAATACCTAGTCTACTAGTTGCCTCTTCTGTCTCCCATGATTCGTGCTGGCCATTTCATTGACAAACATACTCGCAATTTCGTTCTAGAGAACCATTGATCTCCTAGAGTAGCTAAAAGACCAAAACCCTATATGAATATTCTGGGTGAAACACGACAAACGATAGCGCAACCAGAGTGGCAGGAAAAGAGACTTCTCCCTAGAGTCCGACTCGTACATTACCATGGATTGGTTAACCCGTCAGCTCTAACGTCACCCCTTTCTAACCGCTCTCTTTATCGCCTTTAGGACTGCTAACACCAAGTAGTAGACCATCCGCCTTAACTGCTACAGCAGCGCAACCTTCAATGCCTGCAACAGCACCTGTAGAGCCAAAAATGACATTCCCCCCCGATTTCACTAAATTCCTTCTGTCTGCTGCATAACATCTGAAGAGGGACAACAGCCTTGGCAGAACTAGCATACACAGCTCCTGTATCCTCTTCGCCATCATCGCCAACGCTAACACTAAAACCATCATTAGTACTCTCTAGTCGTACACTAGTCGATGATAACCGATCATCAGGCCAAATATGTCCGAAGGCACATGGAGGAAACGGATAAGGTAAACTTGGTATCTGGAGAGGCGTATGTTTCTTCATAGTGTCATGCCTCGTCAAAGCATGTACACCTTCAGGTGCCTCACCATCGAACATTAACACATCTGGAAAAACTTTGAAGACCTCGATATTCACAATCTTTGGGAGAACAACTTTCGCGAACACGATCCCACTTGCAACGAATGCTGTTCCAGATGCTCATGTCCTTAATGATGTGGATACCAGTATTTTATTGGGTTTCCCGTTGAGGAAGCGACTGAGGAATGTTGAGAGGAGACCAAATCAAAACTGAGGTAGAGTTGAATCCAGAAACCTTGAATAGTCATGTTTGGATGAGTCCATACAAAAGGGTGGGTGATCACATTGACAACAGGCAGAGGTGAATCAAGATTGTTCGGTAGAGAGACAACGAAAGGGAGGGAAGGGATTGAGATGTTGGAACTTTCCGGGCATGAAGTAATCACATCAGCCTCAGCGTAGAGGGTGAGAGTATGCTGGTTTGAAACTATGAGGAAATCGGAGACACTAGGAGAAGGGGCATCTTTCCCTGGTTGTAGTATACCAAGAAACAAAGGGACTACAAAATGTTGAGCAATCCAAAACGTTAGCCAAGTGAGATGTTGACATACTCTTGAATCGTATAGACGTCTGTATTTCTGTCATTTTCCAACCGAATCTTGCCTCCCAGCTGCTTTGCGACCCACCATCTGTGATTAATTGCGCAAGGCGTAGAGTGGCATCATGAATCTCTGCCTTCCAGCTCTGGGATACGAAATCCAGCACTGCAGTGGCATACAAACACCTTGGACACCATAGGGGTCAACCACTTGTCTGACTATGGCGAGGGATTAACTGTTAATGGAAGCTCAGTTGCAGGCAGCTTGACTTCCAAAAGCATAACAAATTCATCATACTCAGGTGTGATATATGTTAGAAGGATGGAGAGCAGCAATTACAGTGGGGACAAATGATGGCCCACTCACCGGGTTATCCAACAGATAATAATAGACAGCCTGATAGGAAAGAGAGATCTCGAAAGAAGCAGAGAGGTTCGCGACGTGGCAGTTTGAGACGAAGAAGCACCGCACTTAGGTAAGTGCTGTTACGCTGCTAGAGAATTTTCTGCGGAAATGTAGCATGGGATAAAAGTTATAACCCTGGATTTCGCTATTGGAATCCACTCTAGAGACTTCCTACAAGCCCCGGACATAATCTAGACCCAAGATTGGGTA
>Ga0153965_1000317_pt1 | contig 10556 bp, 5 predicted proteins | sample TSFL049MetaG_FD_104707 | JGI IMG/M metagenome (GOLD analysis project Ga0153965, IMG submission 104707) | Attine ant fungus gardens microbial communities from Florida, USA - TSFL049 MetaG | ecosystem: Host-associated > Fungi > Mycelium > Unclassified | place: USA: Florida, Paynes | collected... | reverse complement strand
CAGCCTCCATATGGTTAAGTTATCACTATTTTAAGTACAAAGGCACTACCATATGTAGAACAATAGGTAGTAGCATGTGATAATCTGTCCTAGTGCACAGACCATCACTTTTCTATATATAAGAACCTATAGTCTGAGGATTAGACCTCAGACTTAACAACATCTTTTGTCACCTATCTAACTTCGTATTTTTGAACTCTTTAAAGTATCACAGCACCCATCACAAATAGTAAGTGACTATTTGTGATAACAAGTATTAGATTGCAATGAAAACTGCAGAGTGGAATACAAGTAATCAAGTCAGTACAAAGAAAACTGTACTCTAAAATGTATATAAGTACTCAATTTTTTTTTTTTTTTGAAATAGAGTGAATGTGGAGAAATGGAAATAAGAAAGTGGAATAAAGGCATCTTTAGGGTTGTAATGGTCCCAGTTTAGAGGGATATTTGAGATGAAAATTGCTCAGTAAATCCTTTGCATGTTCTAGTTCTATTGCTGGTAACTATTTAGAGTCATTGTTGGTATCTTCATATCCCAGTCATATAATCTTGTATAGCAGCTTGTATGCCCTCTGGCAGTCAATCTTGGAGTCTACTATCTTGGAGATTTTGTATTCTAGTTCTCTGTCAATGATTACAAGTGCTAGCGGAGGTTCAGAACACTACAGAAAGGTGTTAGGTGTGGCTAGTTCAAGCATAGAGATGTGGAACACAGGGTGAACAGCTCTCATGGTGTCTGGAAGGTGGAGTGTGAAGGATTGCAGACTAGGCTGAGCAATTATTTTATATGGTCTGAGATACTTTTCAGAGAGTTTCTTTGATGGGCGAGTTGTCTGGAAGTACTATGCTCTAACAAATACTAATTGTCCAACTTGGAAGTCCAGTGGTTGGCATTGATGAGAGTTAGCAAAGGGTTGATATTGTTGTTATGCTTTGGTGATTTCCTCTTTGAACATGTCTTGTAGTTTGTCAAGATCAATTATAAAGTCATGGGCATGAGAGAAAGCTATATCTTGTTCTGGGTATACACTAAGGTTAGGATGGTATCCTTTATTGGCAAAGAATGGGAAGACACTAGTAGTAGTACTAGGAGCATTGTTGTAAGAGAACTCAGCTAGGAATAACAGTTCAGACCAGTTGTCCTGTTGGTAGTTGCAGTATATGCAGAGGTACTGTTCCAATGTCTGGTTGGTCTGTTCCACTTGACCATTTGCCTCCAGATGGTAACTACTGATAAATTAAAGTCTCATATCTAGGGCAGTACCTAGAGAGCAGAAGAAGTGAGAGACAAACTCAGAACCACAGTCAGACATAACATAAGACAGAACTCCATGTTTTGAAAAAACATGAACAACAAAAAGGCGTGCTAATTCCACTGAAGTAATAGTGTTATGAGTGGGAATGAATATGGCTTGTTTTGACAGGCAATCTACTATAACTAGGATGGTATCGAAACTGGAGAAAGAAGGGAGTTTTTCAATGAAATCTATAGAAATTGAATTCCATAGGCATTCTGGGATAAGAAGTTGTTGAAGGGATCTATATGGTCTGTGATGCTGTGGTTTGGATCTCATACAAGTAACACAAGACTTATAGAACTTTTGTACATCGTTGCGGATGTTTGGCTAGGTATAGTGTTCCCATACTAGTTCCAGTGTCTTATTTTGGCCCAAATATCCTGCTAGAACATGGTCATGGTGATACTGGAGAACTTAGAGATATAAGTTGGTGTTATCCAGAACATACATTCTGTCATTGAGTCTGAGAAAACCTACATTGTCTTTTGACCAACATCCTTTCAGATGGAGTAAATAGTTAGAGATGGAAAAGTTGGAGGGAAGTGCTACCAGAATATTGGAGTAAAGTTGGTTTTGGTCTAATATTGTGGCTGTGCAAAGTGTCGGAGTGATGAGAATGGTTGCTTGAAGAAATGCTGCAATTTGTTTATGAGTAAAGACTAGAAAAAAATTATGAGGGTTTACTGAAGCATAGCTATTATCTCTCTCTTTTGGATAGATGTCCTATTGTCTAGTGAGTGCGTCCAGTTTGGTGCCAAGACATCTGGGGCAGAAGCGAATTATGAGGTTGAATTGGGAGAGGTATTCTGACCATCTTGTTTGTTGGTATATTAGAATTTTAGTTGTTGAAAAATATTCTAAGTTTTTGTGATCTGTCACAATGTTGATTGGTGAAGCAGACCTTTCTAAATAGTGTCACCAAATTTTGAAGGCTTTGAATATTGCAAGCAATTCTTTTTCGTAGATGTCATAGTTGAGCTCTAGAGCAGAGAACGTCTGGGAGTGAAAGGCTATGAGGTAGATTTCATTATCTTTAGTCATAATGGAAAGGATTGCAGCAAGAGCATAGTCTAAGGCATTGGTTTCCATGACAAGTTATGTGTCTGGAACCCAATGCATAAGAATAGGAGCAGAGGTAAAGGCTTGCTCCAGGATATTGAATACTACTCTACATTTGTCGTCAAAATTCCATAGAGTGTTCTTTCTAGTAAGACAAGTGAGCAGGATGACTATGTCTGAATAATTGAAAATGAAACACTTGTAGAAGTTGGCAAATCCTAAGAAGGACTGGATATCCTTTATTGTAAGGAAGCTAAACTCCAAGCCGGAATAAAGCCAACTGCTCTTTGTTCAGCGATTGACAAAAAGAACTCAATAGAGTCCCCATTAGATTTTGTTACACTATATATACAATTACTATTGTGGCTATGCACCTTGTCTCCCACAGTCCTCATGCCTGTCAGCTAACTTCTTTGTCATATGCTGTGACTATGACTTGTGACTCTGTGACTATCACATGATATTTCCCACGCTCCACCTTAGTAATAATCTAAAAGAAAAGAAAAGAAAAAGAAAAGAAATATAAATATTGACTTAGCTATTTTGCCAAGTCATGACATTTATCTTCTTTAGTTCTGGCCACTCCTGAATAGTTTTCACTTTAGTGTTGGACATAGTCAAGCCAGATGGTGATAGAACATAGTCTAGATACTCCACGGAGTCTGAATGGAATTCACATTGTTTTGCCTTTGCATACAATTCTGATTTATGAAGTTATTTTAACACTTCTTTGACATGGTTTCAGTGTTGTGTAATATCATCAGAGTAGATCAGAATGTCATCCAAGTAGACTACTATGCATACATCAAGAAGGTCAGAGAATATGTTGTTCATAAAACATTGGAAGGCAGCTAGAGTATTAGTTAGTCCGAATGGCATTACTGACCATTTGAAAGCTCTATAGTGAGTTTGGAAGGTGGTTTTCCATTTGTTCCCTTTGGCAATATAGACCAAATGGTATGCATATTGGAGGTCAATCTTGGTGTAAATACAAGTCTTGTGGAAAGAATCTAGAAAGTCAAAGATGAGGAGAAGTGGGTATCGGTCTTTTTTTGTGATTTTGTTGAGTCTATGGAAATCTACATAGAGCTGGAGGGATCCATCTTTCTTTTTTATGAACAGAACCAGTACTCTGTAAGGAGACGATGTTGAACGGATGAATCTATTGGTAAGGCTTTCATCAATGAATTCCTTTAGTGTTTTCTGTTTGAATTTGGACAAGAAGTAAATGGTTCCTACCGGAGGATAGGACTTTTTTTCTAGTTTAATCCAAAGGTTGTAAGGACAGTGGGAAGTGAATGTTTCTGCTTTGGACTTGCTAAAAACATTGGTGTACTTGTGGTATTCCTCTGGAATAGAAGAGAGGTCAATTTTTTCAGAGATGGTAATGGATTTGGTCTGCATCATAGAATGGAATTGGAGGGAAAATGTTGTTGAGCCTGAGAGGCACAAGACCCAGAGTAGGGCTGGCACATTGATAATTCTGATATGAGGTTGCTTGGGATTAGACAGAAATATTTTAGATAGGGTGAACTACAGAGGGTTTTTCACTGGAGAGAATGGAGGATTTACCAAGATTTCAACAGGAGGAACAGAAGCTGAACTTTGAAGTAAAGATGGTGGTCGAAAAGATATTGACCCAGAAATCCAGTCAATCAATGGATTGTAGCGGGTGAGCCAAAAGTGACCTAAGACCAGAGAACAACAAGAATCAAGCAGAGTGACATAAAACTCAAGAATCATGCATTCACCAGAGGGGAATTTTACAGGCAATGATACTACCTTGGAGATAATATTATTGAGATTCCATCAAATAGGCACAGTTCCACAGGTGGAGTAGAAGTAGTAGGCAGAGAATGTCCATGAGCAAAAGCAGAGTCCAAGAAATAATGTGTAGATCCAGAATCTACTAGCATTCAGATAGGTATAGACTAGAGATGGTCTAGAGCATATACCAAAGAAGAAACTAAGGGTATACAAAGAGAATTGGGGTCAGACAGAGCAGATGTGTTGAGATGCATTAGACTTATAGTTGCACAAATGAGCTTATACTGAGTCTTGGGAGTTATACTCTAGTTTTCTGAGAGGTTCTTGGAGAGCAGAGTTTCTTGTTCCTCCAGAGTAGTTAGTTGTGCTAAAGAGGCTGTTGTTGCTAGGGGTTTTCCTGTTTTCTTTTTAAATGGAAGTTCCCTAACTACTGTCTAAGTAGCAGTGAAGATAAAAGTTTAAATAAAATTAAGATATGTGATCTCCTAAGGAAAGCACCCTAGTTGACACCATGTATTAGCACAATGTCCCTTGTGCAAATTTGTGGGGAAATGAATCTAGAAGATAAAGGTAAAAAGAAGTTGTAAAGTTTAAATTCTGCTGATATATCATAGTAGCAGTGATGTTCAAAACTTGATTCTCAATTCTAGATTACTGTCTTGGCTCTGTACCTGAGTCCTGCTTGCCTTGTGTCACCCTAATGCCCTGTTTCAAAGTTGTTCTCACAGTAGCACTCTCTGGCTATATCATCAGACTATCCTCACAGTAGTACTTTTAACTATGTGATCAGATATGAGACTTTGAATCCTCCCTGTATAATTCAACTCTCTAGCAATGCTCAACTCTGTAAGAGCGCACTCAGAGGTATACCAGAACACACTCGAATATAGTAGATGAGACATCTTAAGTCAGAGCAATGGATAGCCTAGGAGCTCAAACTATTGTTGAGATAAGGTATTCTACTGTACATCACTAGTTACTTATACTAGACTAGCCTGGTCTGTGCACCAGTTGCTATGGATATGTACATCAGGACAATAATAACTACACTACCAGATATAGCTATGTAGTACTGTGATGGAAACCCAAACTAGAGGGAAGAGAACTATAGACCACAAACTCCAAGGATCTGTGGGAACGCTAGCTGATGCGAACGCTACCAGGTTATCTAAGCAATCTCAGGCTGTCCCCTTACAAACTCTATCTTAGAGCTCCTATGATGTTGCCTCTGTAGCTAAGTCATTTGTCCTGTAGTCTCTTTTGGTTCAACTCAGTCTTGAGTTGAAGCAACTTTATCACTGATCTGATCACTCTAAAAATAGATTTTCTTTGAAAACCCAAATAGAGGAAAGAGGCAACCAAGATTGCTTGCTCTCTTCCTACTAAGTGGGGGTTTTTATAGGTTTAGAAAAATACAAAAAGAAATATATGAAAAATAGAGAAAATAATAAACCCAGTCATAATCTATTATTACAACAATCATTTTGGTAGTGATAGGGAATTCCACACCTTCTGGGCTTTTCTCGATCATTTCCTATTAGTTTTTCCAGGTCTGCTCTGCCCTTACCAAGTTACTGGGTTACTTACCACCAATTCTGTGGTGATCTTTCTCTTTCTTTGGCTTATCTCAGCAACTCGGGACCTGACTCTTTTCTTTCCTGCCTAGAGAGTTTTGGAAGTTGTTTCCACCACCTCCTAAGGCTCTTTGTTACTCCTTTGTTTCTGATCATAGTAGATCAGTTCTTGATGTGTTCCTATTCTTAGCCATTACTGATCAGGTGATGTTGTGGCTATTCTTATCTCCTGCCAGACTGCTAGTCCTGTTCCTTGTGATAGACATCTCTTCAGACTTTTCCATATAAGGCTTCTTTTTCCTGACTAAGTTGCTTTTCTCAGCAATAATGCTATGGGGCCATGGGCTCAACTCTGCTGGTTCTCAAGTGATTAGCCTGTTGGTGGTAGTGACCTTATGTTCCTGGGTATACTGCTATGTAGTTAGGTAGCTAGCTTTTAGTAGTGAAGTCCTCTGTGTCTTCCCTGCTATCTAGCAGATGATTCTATCTTAGTTCTGCTTCTTGGGGTGTGAATTCACAAAATTTGGTTATTTTTAGGCCTGAATATATTTTGGGCTTTACAGTGCTCTTATTAGTTGTTTTCTAGGACATCTATCTACCTTGTAGTCCTTTAATCTGCAATAAAGGCAGAGGTTATTGTCAATATAGTGCTTGTACTCATTACTGTTTAATTTACCATCTCTGCCTAGTTTGTCAGAGAGATCAACACATGGAGTAGACAGAGATGGTAACTTAGCGATAGAAGATAGTGGTTTAGAAGGTTTTAGGGAATTCCAAGAGAGCGCAGTCTGTGATAGATTTGTGAATGACTGGAGACGAGACAGAGTAGAGCTTTGTGAGGAGGCAGAGTACTGAGCCATTCTCCCCTGTTTTTGGTTGTGGCTGTCTGCTGCCTCTTTTTTTGTGTTCTAGAGATGACCTTGTTTGCAATTTCGTTCCCAGTAGCAATTGTCAAAGGTGATTGCCAGTTAGTACATAGCATAGAAAGAGGTGGGTTTGCCCTGTTCCTGGTTCACTATCAGATCCTGGAGATGATTTGGCAACCCCTGATAGAAATGATGGCAGAGAACTGAATCACCCTAGTTCAACTGTGCTGTGTACTACATGAATTCCACATTATAAGTTGCAATCTTATCTTCTGGCTTTATATGGAGGTTGTTGATGAGATTGGTGGCATCCCCTACTGGGTCTGAGAGTCCAAAATGGACCTAGAGTTCGTCTACAAAAAGCTGCCAGGTAGAGAGCCAGAGTTGTATGTAGCTAAGGTCTTCCTGTTGTAGTGCAACTTTGAACCAATCTTGTGCTATGCTAGAGAGATAGATCATCACAAAATTGATTTTCTCTTTATCAGTGGGAAATTGCAAAGCATTGGCATGGAAGTAGAGTTGACACTAAAACAGGAAGTGGTTAAGCTTGTGAGAATTAAAACTGTTAAAGGTGTCTGGAATGCAGGTTTTTGATTGGTAAGGCTTTGGTGCTAATCCTCAGTTAAGGTTTTCTGACAATTGTCAGAGAGCCTCAGCTAAATGATTGTTAAAGGGATTATGGTTAGCAATAGGAGATGGAGTTTGGAAGACAGAGGTAGAAGCAGGAATAGGAGCATCAACCCAGTCTGGGTCATTGTCAACATGAGAGACAGTGACGGGATCCACATTGTGGAATTCCAAAGAGTTCACCAGAAGTAGAGATAACAGGGGGCATACCAGAGTGCGAGATGTCCCTGAATGGAGGCATCTTGACCTTCTTAGGAGGCCAGAAGTAAAACAACCAATAGCTTGGTCAGCAAGAGAAATAGAATTAATCCTGGAAGAGAGAGCTGTAGACTGGTGAGACATCAGAATTATAGCACAATAGGAACCAGTGTGAGTTTGTAAATTCTATCAAGTATGAAATGGATGGAGGATGGAGGATAGGAGTAATAGATAGAATTATACTCCAGAACAGATGTATTGTACTACTTTGGAGAATAGATAGTACTTAGTGATAATGAAGAACCCAAAAAACAGACTCTAGCAGATAGAAAAGACATTGGAGCAAAGTACAACTTTGATAAACGACCTTGGCTTCAACTTATGTGTTGTACCCCAGTCTCTGGTTGTGATGCTGGTCATTTATTTCAGAGTGAAGGAAAGTTGTCAGAACAGAGGTCCTGTAAGGGGCACACTTGGTGAGGCACCCAGTCACACTGCAGTATAGTAAAGCAGGCGTCTTAAGTTAGAGCGATGGATAGCCCAGAAGCTCAAACTATTGTTGAGGTAAGGTATTCTACCGTACATCACTAGCTATATATACTAGACTAGCCGGTCCGTGCGCCAGTCGCTATGGCTACGTGCATCTGGACAATAATAACTACACTACCAAATATAGCTATGTAGTATCTATGATGGAGACCCGAACTAGAGGATGTAGGAACTATATACCGCGGACTTCTCAGGATCAGTGGGAACACTAGACGATGCGAACCCTACCCAATTATCTAAGCGATACTAGATGTCCCCTTACAACCACCCCCTTTTCTACGATCTGTATCCCATGACAGATTTACTCCTTTTGGTTAGATTGGACTATTTAAGGCTCAGGCACACTCGGCAGAACGAGGCAACTATGAGGTAGATTGCGATGGGGCTCAACACACACACGATAGGAAGGTCGCAGTGTGGAGCGGGAAGTGGACTCGTGCGAAGGTCTGCGTAGGCATCAACATTGAAGGACACCTGTCTAAGCGTCGTTGTCTGACTACTCTATTAGAAGCCGAATAGCAAGCGTAGTGGGCGTGCATGGCAGAGGCCAGGGGTGGGAAGGCGTTCCCAGAGGAACCCAAGCGCAGCGTGGCAGCATGCGGTCAGGAGTGTCAGAGAAGGTAGGGCGAGGACTTGCAGCACCTATTGGGCGGGACGGCGGCAAGAGGCAAACACCAGCCAGCTACCCTAGATAGATGGGCTGCTGGTAACCAGGCATCACGCTTGAGGTACCAAACCGGACTCAAGGCAATCTACCCCGCCAGCTACCCTAGCATATGGGCGGCCAGCGTAGGGGTGTCACACTCGAGCGGGGGGTCGACTGCGTAGAACTAAGCTCCCTGAGCCCGGAGCCTAGGGGTAGAGGGGAGGGGATCTAGAACCGGGGAGTTGGAGATCCTAGAGACCTCAACAACCTATAAGGGGCACGCTTGGTGAGGCACCCAGTCACACTACAGTATAGTAAAGCAGGCGTCTTAAGTTAGAGCGATGGATAGCCCAGGAGCTCAAACTATTGTTGAGGTAAGGTATTCTACCGTACATCACTAGCTATATATACTAGACTAGCTGGTCCATGTGCTAGTCGCTATGGCCACGTGCATCCGGACAATAATAACTACACTACCAGATATAGCTATGTAGTATCTATGATGGAGACCCGAACTAGAGGATGTAGGAACTATGTACCGCAGACTTCTCAGGATCAGTGGGAACGCTAGACGATGCGAACCCTACCCAATTATCTAAGCGACACTAGATGTCCCCTTACAGGTCCTAAAGAAGTAAAATAGGAACCAGAGTGGACAGGAATAGGATTAAGACCAGATGACGTTAATTTATAAACTGTCATACTCTGTGACCTTGTGACATATACTATGATGCATGTGCATATATCAAATCTCAGCCCCACTTAGTCAGCAGATTATATCATCTTTTTCCTCTCCTATAGTATTTAAACACCAGTACTAGTCATAGTTACTTAGTTTCATTCTCCCTTGGAAAAACTCCTCTCTATTCTTACCATCTTCTGTTCCTCCTCATTATATATCTTGAATCTACACAAGTGGAAAGGTGTAGGAGATAGAGAACTAATTATTGAGACCAAGAGTCCTCTTTCTATTGGGACAGAATCTAGAAGCCAATCCTGATACAAACTGAGGAAATACACTCTAACTACTCAGTACTTATAGGAAGTCCAGAATAGGAGGAGAGTAGTCTACTATGCTATCCTACTATTTATAATTTTTAGGAGAATTATTAGGAGAATAAATTACATAATTGTCAGATTTCTAGGATATGACAACTCTACTCTTATTGTTAAGACTCTAGACCACAAGAAGAATATATGTTTCAACCTTGAGCCTATATCAACACTTGATATCTTCACACCCCTCTACAAAGGGTCTAGTTAAGGTTTTCAGTGAAGTTATATCAAAAGTAAGAAGTACAAGACTAATGTTATACTCTGTACAAGTATAGTGACTTAGCCTAGATGACTTAATCACCCTCCAAGTCTGAGTTAACAAGGAGAACTCAATAGAGTTCTTATTTAATTCTGTATACTACTTATAAGGACTTAGTCATGACAACTTAATTCTACTTCTTATTCAAGTTGACAAGGAGAACTCAATAGAGTTCCTGTTATTTTTTGTACACTACTTATACCATTACTACATGGTCTGTGCACTATTTTCCCATGTCCATCATGTGACTTTCCTCATGTGACTGTGACTAAGTGACACTTGTGACATGACACTTTCCTATACTCCTTCTTATATAGTAAAGAAAAAGAAAAGAAAAAGAAAAGAAATATAAATAATGACTTAGCTATTTTGCCAAGTCATAACAGTACTAGTAGATAACAGTGAGTGACTAGTTGAGTCAGAGTCTATAAATGGGTTAGTCCAACAATTCCCTATTTATCCTAAAGTCTATGACTACTACAGAATTTGTCTATAATTACTTTAAGGTTTATTTGATATTTCTTTTATAGTCTAATGTCTGTAATCAGTTTGATCAAGTTCAAAGTCTCTTCTTCCTCCCTAATAGTGATATACTAACACATCATCTATCTCATTATCTTTGTTTTCTTTGTTTTGTATTGCCAACATCTCTTCCAT
>Ga0153965_1000316_pt1 | contig 10560 bp, 3 predicted proteins | sample TSFL049MetaG_FD_104707 | JGI IMG/M metagenome (GOLD analysis project Ga0153965, IMG submission 104707) | Attine ant fungus gardens microbial communities from Florida, USA - TSFL049 MetaG | ecosystem: Host-associated > Fungi > Mycelium > Unclassified | place: USA: Florida, Paynes | collected... | reverse complement strand
TCAATGTTTGCACATGGACTTCATTAATTACCCATAGATAGTCATCTGTCCTTTTCTTAGAACAAAGGACAGCCTTCATATGGTTAGGTTATCACTATTTCTAGCACAAAGGCACTACCATATATAGAACAATAGGTAGTAGCATGTGATGATCTGTCCTAGTGCATAGACCATCACTTTTCTGTATTTAAGAACTCATAGTCTGAGGATTAGACCTCAGACTTAACAACATCTTTTGTCACTTGTCTAACTTCGCATTTTTGAACTCTTTAAAGTATCAAATCACCCATCACAAATAGTAAGTAACTATTTGTAATAACTATCTTTCTCTCTATTCTTGGACCTGTGCTAAATGGGACAACACTGGACTAACCTATTATTAGACACTGACTTGACTTGTCACTCTTACTTGCTTCTGTCACTGGACTGTCACTTAACTAGTCACCTATAGTTACAACTAGTGTTATCACATTGTAACATAGTCACAATACCTAGTTAGGATAAATACAGACCAGAAAGAGAAGAGAATGGCAAGTTCTCTCTTTCTGTATTCCCTCTGTAAAATCTTACTCTGAGGAATCGGTACTCTTATTTGTCTTAGGACAATCTCAAGGGTGCTACTTAAAGTCTTGTTGATATCTCTCCTCCGATATAACTTCACTGAAAACCTTAACTGGATCCTTTAACAAGGAGTGTGAAGATATCAAGTGTTAGATATAGGCTTTAAGTTGAAATGAATATTCAACTGTGAGATCTAGAGTCTTAACACAAATGGTCACTTACTTATTTGTGATTGCTGGTTTGATACTTAAAGAGTTGAAAAATGCAAAGTTTAGATAGTAACAAAAGAAGTTGTTGAGTCTGAGGTCTAATCCTTAGACAGAGTCCTTATACACAGAAAAGTAATAGTCTATGCACTAGGACAGATCATCACATGCTACTATCTATTGTTCTACATATGGTAGTACCTTTGTGCTTAAAAATATAATAACTTAACCATATGAAGGCTGTTCTTTGCTCTAAGAAAAGGATAGATGACTATCTATGGGTAATTAATTAAGTCTGTGTGCAAATATTGAGGTCTTCATATCTCTACTAATATTAATTGCCTTAGGGTTGTTCTAGGCTCATTCTAAGCATTATGAAGAAGGCTTCTATTGAGCCTAGAACCAAAGCATCAATCATGGTGGTTTCTGAGATACTGGCAATTTAATAAATAGTACTATAGTGGTTATCTGTTGATCTACCTGATATCTTGGCCAATATTAATTGCCTTGGGACATGACTGACACCAATTGAGAGGTATTTTTAAGGGCTTTCTGTAGTTGTTAAGATTGTGAAAATTGTCAAAGAATTGGTGGAAATAGATCTGAATGAAGTTTGTGACAAAGATCTAGAATTATCTAGAAAGCTTTTACCAAGGAAATGGTCAGCATAAGGTTACATAACTATTTGTAGACATATTCAAAGGACATTTTGTTAATACAATCTTGATAGAAGAACAGCTCACTTGTCATGACTTAGCAAAATAGCTAAGTTATTATTTATCTTTTTTCATTTTATTTTCTTTTGGACTCACTATATAAGGAAGAAGTGTGGGAAAGTATCACATGTCACAGTCACATACCAGGATATCACAATATCATGTCACATGAATGAGGTCACATGATGAGTATGGGAAAATAGTACACAGACTATGTAGTAGTTACATAAGTAATATAGAAAATCTGATGGGAACTCTATTGAGTTCTCCTTGTCAACTCAGACTTAGAGTGGGTTTAAGTCATCTTGGTTAGAGCCTTACAAGGTGCTGTCTCATCATTCTGCTCTTACTATCTTTGTGAATTTAGAAGTTTTCTTTGTTTTTTTTCTTTTGTTGTATCTTTGCTTTGTAATACTCTAGGGCACAGTGTAAGGTTTAGCCATGGTGACTTAATGTAAGACTTTAGCCAAGATAACTTAAATCCACTCCAAGTCTGAGTTGACAAGAAGAACTTAATAGAGTTCTCATTTAATTCTATACACTACTTATACAACTACTATATAGTCTGTGCACTACTTTCCTGTGATCCTCATGTGACTTAGTCATGTGATGTTACCTGAATGTGACTTGTGACATTTGTGACACTTAGTCACATAATACTTTTTTGCACTCCATCCTTGTATAGTAAGTCTAGAAAAGAAAAGAAATATAAATATTAACTTAGCTGTTTTGCCAAGTTATGACACACAGAGAGAAAATCATAATATCTACTCTATCATTCCTCTTTGTTTCTCTAGAGCTAAAAGGCTATCTGTGTTAAGACTCTAGACCTTAGAGTTGAATATGCGCTTCAACTTAAAGCCTATATCTAACAGTTGATATCTTCATGCTCTTTGTTAAAAGATCTAGTTAAGGTTTTCAGTAAAGTTATATCAGAGGAGAGATGTCAATGAGACTTTGAGTAGCACCCTTGAGGTTGTCCTAAGACAAATAAGAGTACTAATCCCTCAAAGTAATAGAAATACAGGGAGGAATACAGAAAGAGAGAACTTGCTGTTCCCTTCTCTTTCTGGTCTATATTTATCCTGACTAGGTATTGTGACTACATTACAATATGATAACACTAGTTATAACTATGAGTGACTAGTTAAGTGACAAATCAGTAACAGAAGTAATAAAGGTGACAAGTCGAGTCAATGTCTAATAATGGGTTAGTCCAATGCTGTCCCATTTAGCACAAGTCCAAAGATAGAAAGAGGATAGTCTGAGATTTCTCTGAAGAGTTCTATTTGTTCTGTGAGTTCATTGTCTCTTAGAGTCCTCAGACATTCAATGCATTACTGCATAGTAATGTTCTTGTCTAGCATTGCCAACATCTCATCTACCAATTATTCATTATCAGACCATGGCTGATAATAATTGTAGTCCCACTTGATATTTATAACAATCTGAGTGACTAAGTTTAATTTTCTAAGTTCCTTTTTTCCCAAAAAATATCAAAAACCTTCTCTTAAGGAGATCTTCAAACATTGACAGACTTAGATATTTGCTTATGCTAGGAGCTCTTACTACACATTTTCAGAGTAGGTTTCTAACTGTATGGTCAGTTGAAGTAGAGCTTACATAAGAGCACAGGAGTTCTAGGTAGATCTGTTGTATTAATGGCAAGCTAAACTACTAGACTAGGTTAGGATAGCAGTGTTATGGCACAAGATAAACATGTGTCTTTGAGATCCAACTGTAGTAAGAGGCCTCTTGAGTGGAATTTTAAAAAACAGTACTTTCAAATTCTCTTCCTTTTTATTGTTATTTTATTGTTATTCCTCTCCTTGTTATGAGTTGCCTTGACTATGACTTGGGAAATATAACATAGACTGGACTCAAACTAGTGGACATCAAGATACTTGTAGAATAAACATAGACAAATAGTCAAAACTTGTATATATAGTATAGCTAAATCAAATGAGAACTCTATTAAGTTCTTTTCTAACCCTAAAGAGTTTTCTGGTCTAAACCCTAGACTAGGATCTTAAGTTAGTCGCTAACACTCCTATCCCACTTTTAAAAAGCTCTCTTCTATTTGATAATATCCCTAGTACCTACTTTGTTAATATAAAGTCATAAAGACTTAGAGTTCACCCTAGATAGATATTTAGAAAGAACTTGATAGAGTTTTCTATTGTATTTTTATACTACTTTATACTATTCTTATATGGTCTGTGTACTACAGTCCTGTAGTCACATGTTCTTTCTAGAATATTTTACAATCACCTGGCCTGATCATGTGATATGGTTTACCCAAGTTTCCTATGGTGTTTATAGTTTGATTACATTGTATAACTTGAGATTATGAATTAATTGTTTAAAGGTGTAAGAAGTTACTTTCTCTTTGGGCTCCTTATAACATATTTGTTAGTGCACAATTGTGAGACATTTTGGAGATTCTGTCTCTTTGACTTGTTTTCACCTTTGTTAGAGATCTTACTTTTTAATTCTTATTAGCATGACAGTAAGTAGTATTGTCCATTAGTGTTATGACCTTAAGGAGTAACTCAGGTTGCAACACTCAAGTAAAGACTCAAGGATGAATTAAGAGTAGAGGAAGAAAGGGAATGATACAATTGGTAAAGCGTAAGGAATACAGGAGAGTATCTACTGTATATATACCTATGTACCATGAGAAGTATGTGAGGAATACATATAGTAGACATAAAGTCTGCTAAGTAAAGAACATGCCCCACCAGTGAGGTGCTGACTGAGCCATTAGATATATGAAGTAACATGAAACAAAGAAGTAGTCTATGTGGTTGCTTCATAGTAAACACCTATAAGAAATAAGGTTGATCATTACAATTAGGTTGCTTTGCTCCCTTTCTACAATAGTCCATGAAGTCATAGTTAGCTCACTTTGCTCACTACCTATTCCAATTTATTATAATTTATCCTAATTTTGTCATGACTTGGTAAAATAGCTAAGTCATTATTTAATATTTCATTTTCTTTTCTTTTCTTTTAGTTTCTGATTATTATTTTTCTTTTCTTTTCTTTTCTTTTCTTATCAATAGATGTGTGAGAGAAAAGTGACTCATAGGAAAGTACAGGATAAAAGGAAGGGTTAGGATTACTCTTCATGTATAAATAGTATACAGAAACTAATGGGAACTCTATCGAGTTCTCTTTGTCAAATGCTGAACAAAGGGACAGTTGGCTTAATTCCAGTCATTGGACTTTGGCTGCTGACATTCATATTTTCACTAATATTAATCTCCTTGAGGTCATTCTAGGCTCATTCTGAGTGTTATGAAGAAGGCTTCTGCTGAGCCTAGAACTGAAGCATCAATTGTGGCATTTTCCAAGATATTAATGATTTAATAAATAGTAACATAGTGGTTACCTGTTGATCTGCTTAATATCTTAGCAAATACTGATTACCTTGAGACATAACTGGTATTGATCAAAAGGTCTTTTCAAGGGCTTTTCATAGCCATTGAGACTGAGAATTGTTGAAGAATTAATGAAGATATGGCCAAATGAAGTTTGTGACAAAGAGTTTTAAACAAGAACTACAAAAAGAGAAAACTTACCATTCTTGTTCTTTCTGGACTATATTTATACTATATAGAGATGTGACAACTGTTACTACTAGTATGACTAGAGGTAACAACTTGAGTCAGTATTTCTAAATAGATAAGTTCAATGATTCTTCTTTTAGTCTTTTACTATAAATGTCCAGATTATTGTCTGAGAATTGTCTGAGAATTATCCAAGAGTCCAATGTCTCTGTCTTTGTCCGATGCAAAATCTTTAATTGCATGAAAACTATAAATGGCTTTCATTACTGTATTCCTCTCCTTCTTTCATTGTGATGTCATTATCTATCAGTTCTTAAAGTAACCACTCATTATTGCTCCATGGCTGATAATATTGGTAATCCCATTCCATATCCATAACAAGAGAGGTATTGAAAGAAGGATAAAATAATATAACACAGTCAAGAGATAAGATTTGCAAGTACAACAGCATCTGTCTGTTGTTGGGTTACTGACCCCAAAATGTGGCAAATAGAATTCAAGACAAAGTACTAGGATTGAAAAAAAAGGGGGTTTTCTAATAAAATTTTTCACTGCCCTCCTCCCTAATATAAGGGGCTCTTTATACAAAATAGTTACATAGACTATCCTTAACCAAAGAGAGGACTAGGGACCTAGCCAGTCATCCTAAAGTACTGGGAAGGTCCTTGTTACATAGGTACCCTTACCAGTTAGACTAGTCTGTATTTAGTAATCTGAATTTAGAGAGGTAAATGAGTTGTGAGAATTTGTTGAGGAGGATGCTTTCTTGGTGGTAATGAGTGTCCAGTATAGGAGAGCAAAGAGGAGAGCAGGGGAGGGTAGGGAATAGTGATTATGATTTGAGAGGGTGAACTTGATAATGAGCTGGCATTGTTTGTACATGTTATATTCCTCTCACACATCCATTTGGGTTGATTTATGAAAAGAGGAGAGTTGTGATAATTGAATAATTTGTTAAAATTTGCTCAAATAAGAAGAGAAAAGAGAAAGTCAATCATCATTTTTCTTTAGATTTTACTGAATTTATTTGAACTTTGTAGTATTTATTGAGTGAATTTGAGTGAAAAGAGAGACTAGACTAGACAACTAGATAGATGATGTCAATAGCTCAAGCCATCGGTGAAGATTACCGATTATTCCTTTATAATTCAGATGTAGTCAGTGTACATCTGTGTATCTCACCTACGGCATCTTAGCACTTGTATGCTTGTTGCGGGATATAAAGTTCGCTCTCTCTCTGTGATAAGAATCGATCTGTGGGAAACTGATCCGAATTAATCCTGTGTAGGGCAGGATTTTGACGCTCGGGCGCGTCTCTCGTCCATGGCCAGCCTATTACGAACCTACAAGTTTGTTCTACCAGCTCACCATCTGATGACCATTTCCTGACTTTCTATGACTGCTACATAGTGCTGCTTTGATCAGACGGCCTCTGCTCACTCAGTGCGCTACTGCAGCAGTGCTTTTCGGGACAGGAGACGTGATTGCTCAATGGCTGGTAGAAGGACGGGGTTACCGGCATGATGTAAGTAACATTACATTCCGAATCACATCAATCCCTCTAATATACCTTTACAGCTGGTGCGAACAGCACGCATGATTATTTATGGAGGTTCGCTATAACCAATTGTATACTCGTATGCTAATTAAGCGTATATACAGGTCTTTTTTTTGGACCGCCGATGACATGGTGGTACGCCCTACTCAATCGTATCAAGTTTACTAGTCCCACGCGCGGCCTAATCTATCGGGTTCGTCTGTGTTCTTGTCACTCAAGAAATTCCAAGTGATAGATTGCAATCTACAAGGTTTGGCTTGATCAAGGCATCCTCACACCAAGTACGACGGATTCTGACATTTTTCCACCATTACTTCAATTCATTTTGCATTCTTTAGTTGCAGTGGCATACTTCTATGGTTCGATGAGTTTGTTGGAGGGAAAAGTTCACGAAGCAATCCCTCGAATACAAGCTGTATGTCTATTATTGATTGAATTTCCTAGTTTAATACAACTCTCAGGCATACACTCCGACAATCATTCGTAACTGGTCTGCCTCGCAACGTGATCCTATTGCAACCTACTGACGTCGATACAGGGCTGTTTACATCCCAACGCAACTCATTAATTTTTCTCTCGTTCCTCCGCAGTTTCGACTAGTTACTGTGTGTGGTGTCAGTCTTTTCTGGAGTATGTCCTTTGATAGCGCCTTCTCTCAACCTATCTCACTGATATTGGTTTTTGTTATTCGGCTTCCTCAGATACGTATCTCAGTGCCGCCAATGCACAAAATCAAAAGGTACGGCAAGAAGAAGTCGCAAACTAAGCTACAGCTACAGTGAGGAATGTAGAGTGAAAGATGGGTGATCTGGAATTGCCCGACTAAAATCTAATTACCCTGGATGATGTGCTGTTGGCATGGTCTTCAACCCCTACTGAGTGATGTTAGAAAAAAAGCCGAGTTTTATTGCTTCTATTTCTCTTCTAGCAGTCATAACATTTTGCATTATTTTTCAGTCCCTAAATATGATTTTGAACAAATATCTCTCTTTCTAGTAGGATGAATTTTGAGGTCCTCTTATATGTTCAAGAAATGGAATGCTACAGTTGTAATATTAAAATATTTTCATGGCACCGTCAAAGTAATATGTTACCATGGAAGGCTCAGCTACTTTTCTCAGATCAAGTATACCTAGGTATGATGGAGTCATCAGTTTTGAGCCAAAATTATTGCTAACCAGTTTGACTAACTATCTACCAGATTACTCAAGAAATGATGAGTCTGAAGCGATCCTATTTCTTGTGAGCATGAAAGTCGGATCATAGGTGAGTCCCTGCCCGTTTAGACAGCCTTGGAAGAACCAATTAAAGGTGAGTATTTGTGGAGTCTGTCTTCAGTCCAGAAGCCCTGCTTACACAAGGGTCTTGTCAAAGAAGCATGTCAAGGAAGATTGCAGTTCTGCACCAGAGCGCCTTGCGCTGGATTTGTCAAGGGATTGGATATCAGTCCTGACTTGACTTTCCCCCAAGTCGAAGCGAGAGCAGACCCACATGCATTCTGGAAAATGTCAGCCTTCATTGACGGCTGATGCGCCCTAAAATTGACTGATGTAGTTGTCATTGTAATTGTAGCATCATCACCGGCGATGCCGAAGTCACGTACGAATTGGCTCAATATTCTACCTCTTACTCTCAGCAAAAGCTTCCCTTGTCTCGTAAAAACATGTTTTTTTCACGATTATTTTTTTCATTCATCTCGGCATATATCATTTTTGTCATGACGCCAACATCAGGCTCGTCTATTGGGCTGCTTTCTCAGCTAACACTTACTCATTCATGCAGCTTACTTCCTTGTGGACGAACCACACCTCGATACACAGTGGATGAATGATCAAGCAAATCTTGTGCAGTGGCGCAAAGGTCTTTTGGACGGTGTAAATGGTTTTGATGTCGAATTAGCCCGATTAAATACGGATGGTTTGCTTCTCGTGGCCATGAATGTACCCTCGGACCAAAACTCCCTCAACATTTTCCTCCAAAATGTTCCAACAGGCGATGATTACTTCCTCACCTTTATGAACTCCACACATGGCACGTTACTCGCCACCTCATCCCGATTCTCTGTTCTTTCTGCCGGAAGTACTCCTACTCAGGCGGGCTCGTCGCCGAACACCGCTGTACCGACAATAACGGTCAGCGGAGCGCCAGATGCTACCAAACTTTTTGCGACAACTTTTCCAGCACTTCCTGATAATGGTGCTCTTGGAGGACGGAATGGAGTTGTCCCTGTGTGGGCTGAGCTGGCGGCCATCATGGTGCTATCAACACTAGTGTCCATGGCTGCTGGTACAGTGTGGGTGATTTGATGATTCAGCGGTGGAAATCGTTCCTTTGTTTACTTACTTACACTCAGCATTCGAACTTTTTTGCACCAGTTGGACTACTTTTTTTTTTTATACCATCTCTCTCAATATGTAATCTTTACATTGCTAGTAGAACAATCACAAGTAAAGGTCAATTCAATAGAAGTGGCAGGGCCGAAGTTGGATTCTAGTATGTTTTACTGTGTATCTTTATAGAGGAGCAGGTCGACAGCTCTGATTGCAAGGACAAAGTTAAGGAAAAGGGGAGTATATAGGGGCAGAGCCAAGGAATCTGGAGCGGAGTGCAGCAATAGTGTGGAAGCCCTGCTGCAAGAGGTAACCCTGAAGGTGTGAGGCATGAGGCAAAAACTGACAGCTGTCAAGTATTTGGGGAGTTGAGGGAGTTCCATGATGCAATGGAACAGAGGACGGAAGGGGTCTCCGAGGATATAGAGGCAGAATTGAGCTTTCTCAGCTGGTTAGACTGTAGATTGGTTTTCATCCTGTTGTTTGAATTTTCTTCCAGTCTGATAAGAACACTGAATGAGGATCCAAGTCAAAGCTATGTATCAATACACTCCACTGATTGATTAATGAGGTCTTTGACTTGACCTACAATCTAATTTTGAGTCTCAATAAATTTATACAAAATTGTTACATCCTGGTATGTGGACCATAGTCATTTATTCTCATTATCTCACTACTAGCATAAGTACATACACATAAAATTCTCTGTCCACCCAACAGGTTATGAGTTGGCTTGTGACGGAAACTGAATGTCATAGAAACACAGTTGCACATTGGTTTGTCTTGTAATAGAGTGTATTCCTCTGCAAACCAATGAGTATATACAATGAACTACAAATCTGATATACTAAAGAAAAATTCTAGAAGGTTCCTCCAGACCATGACGTCGGCTTGATATCCCAACACCAAATCCTTCTATTATCACTAACTAGTGGTCCATTCAATCCCATTTATCAACCTTCATCGTTCCCTTCTCCATCAAATTGATATGCATCTTGAAAGCGTTCTTTAGCATATGTGGTTCATGCCCCATTCCACGAGCGATACATTCATGTAATGCACGATCATAATACTGTTTCATCGTTAATCAATTTTCATAAATGAACGAAGCAACCCTTCTAACCTCATGAAGCATGTCTTTGAAATCCGGATGGGCACACTTTGAAATAATGAGTGGAGCGCGTTCACGTGGTGCTAGTCCACGAAGATCAGCGAGTCCTTGTTCTGTGACAACGATATCAAGATCATGTTCTGGTAGAGTGTGTGTGTTCATTTATAAGAAAAAGAAACAGAGGAACGATAACCATACCAGTCTGGTCGACATGTGAAACAAAAGGGACAATACAGCTTATACCAGTTTCATCCGTTTTTGTAGGACGACTGACCCTTCAAAGTCAGATCCACTTGATGAATATCTAAAGAACATGCTTACCTCGAAGGTGTATGCATAATCGACAATTTGGCGTTCCTCAGAAAATCAGCTGAACCTCCTACTCCATTCAACATCCTCGAACCAAGTGCACAAGTCGAATTTGCGTGCGCATACTATACACGAATGATAGAACAGAACACCACAACGAAAATGTTACTTACAATATCAACTTCGAGCGGCGTGTT
>Ga0153965_1000315_pt1 | contig 10578 bp, 11 predicted proteins | sample TSFL049MetaG_FD_104707 | JGI IMG/M metagenome (GOLD analysis project Ga0153965, IMG submission 104707) | Attine ant fungus gardens microbial communities from Florida, USA - TSFL049 MetaG | ecosystem: Host-associated > Fungi > Mycelium > Unclassified | place: USA: Florida, Paynes | collected... | reverse complement strand
GTATAGCGTCTTTGATTCCCCCATTTTCCAGATCGTTCTGAGCGATGATGTGGGTTTGGTCAAAGGCTGTGTTTGCGAGACGCTGGTACATCCGGAGCATCTCTGCGAGAAAGAGACTCGATTCAGAACCACCGACGCCTGATTTGAGTTCAATGAGAGCACCGAGATGGGCTGTGTCTGAGGGTGGCACGAGGAGTCGAGGGAAGGTCTCGGTGACGCTTTTGACGAGTTGGTTGGTGAGAGAGGTGTGTTCCTCCAGAGCGAGTGCCCGCATAGAAGGATCAGGGTCTGTCAGAAGTAGACTCGTTTCTGCCAGAGTCTTGTCATAATTAAGCCTTTTGAATGAAAAAAAAGAGAGAGACAAGACGTACCTCACGAGCCTTGAGCCAAGCATCCCAAGCATGCTGCAACGGCTCAAGCTCCTTGTACTGCCTCAATCTGGCAATATCATCTGGCGTTGACGTCGTCGCATCTGTAAGCTAGTTATAGCTCTACAAAATGGGTAAAAAGGAAAGGAGAGAGAGAAAAACTTGCCTGGGAGGAGATGAGGGTACGTTGAGAGATGCGTCTCTGCACAACCCGCACAATCCTCTCGTGCTGTTTGTCGATATTCTGAAGCGCACTCGCAGTAGCATAGGCTCTCCTGTGGAGGAAACGAAACATGTCACTCATCTGTCACACTGTCACGACAGAAGGGGTGAGCACAGCCACGACTCTCTGACTTGCGAGATGCCTGCACTAACGCCCGAAGAAAAAAACAAAGTCAAAAACGCCATCCCCGAAAACTCAAACAAAACTTTCTGCGCCGCTCCTGCTCGCATATATTATGCTCACCCAGACCCCCATAAGTGGTCCTACGCCGGCCTCGAAGGCGCCCTCGTCCTCACACAAGAACACTCTCAAAACACCTTGCTCCTCAAACTCGTCGATGTCGATGGCACGAGAGGCGTCATCTGGGAACACGAGCTTTATAGTGATTTTGAACTTTATCAGGATAACTCGTTTTTTCATTCGTTCCCAGGAGATGTGAGTTCTCCTATCCAACACACACCTACCGCACACTAACCTTTTCTTTGCGTAGGAATGCATGATCGGTTTCGTCTACGCCGACAAATCCTCCGCCAAAAAATTCCTCAAAAAATTAAACGCCAAAAAAGATCTCGTTTCAGGTACAGAAAAAAACGCTTTCAAAGTCTTTATATAACGCAAACCACTTTCCAGTCAAAAAAAAGAAAACCACCCCTACCAAAGGCAAAATCGACAAAACCATGATCTCAAGTCCACAACCCGGTTCCTTCAAGCACCTCGCCCACATGGGGTACGACGACGACACAGGGTGGTCATCCGAGGGTGTCGATCCATCTTGGGTCGCTTTACTCGAGAATCTCGAGGGGAAAGGCATCAGTCGGGAAATTATCCAACGAGAAATGGAGTATATCAAGTCATTCGTGCAAGATGCGCAGAAACACAAGACGAAACCTCAACCACCACCTACGCCTCACCGTAGGAGTCATGTTCCTAGTACGGATTTGCAGGTCAAGCCACCTTCGCCCTCTCAGTCTCAGTCTCCACTTGCACCTCAAAGACAACCTCCCCCTTCTGTACCTTCTCAAAGACAACCTCCTCCTCCTCAGCCTGTCGCCCCTCAAAAACAACCTGTTCCCCAGCCTATTGCTCCTCAAAAACCACCTCCACCTCCTTCTCAAGGGCACTCTGCACCTGTTCCTCAACGAGCTCATCCTGTACCCCCTCCTCGTCCCAAATCTCCACGTACGGTACCAGAAACCGTACCTCCACATCGTACAGTAACAGCGGCAGCAGCAGCGAAGCCAGAACATCCTGCCAGACCTCCTGGACCCCCTGTACCTCGTCCTCGTCCTCTTCAGCAGAACGGAGCAGCTCCACCACCACCCCCTGCCAGACCACAGCAGAATGGTGCACCACCTCCACCTGTTAGATCTCAGCAGAATGGAACACCACCTCCACCTGTCAGACCGCAGCAGAATGGTGCTCCTCCTCCTCCTCCTCCTCCTCCTCCACCCCCTGTCAGACCTCACACCGTGCCTGTACCGCACCGGACAGCTCCGGAAACTGATGGGCCTCTAGTTCCAGCGTCATCGACACCCTCTCCACCCCCTCCTCCTCCGCCACCACCACCACCACCGCCGCCGCCGCCGCCACCGCCTGGTCAGACAAACGGATCTCCGGCATCTTCTACTCTGCCTTCCCTAGTCTCCGGTACCGACGCACCATCCCCAACCCAACCCACAGCTCAACCTGGGCGAGACGATCTACTCGCTTCTATTCGATCGAGTGGAGGGATTGGTGCTCTTAGAAAGACGGATGGTGGCGATGGACATTCTGCTCGTGGATCTGCCTCTGCCTCTACCTCTGTTCTTGTGGGTGGTGGTGCCGTGGGTGGTGCTGGTGTGGCGGAGAGTCAAAGTGTTGGTGGAGGAGGAGGAGGAGGGGATTTGACGTCGGCTTTGGCTGCTGCGCTTATGGATAGGAATAAGCGACTTGGAGATACGGATAGTGAGGATGATGATGATGATGATGATGATTGGGATTAGAGATCAGAGTCTGTGGTTTTTTGGGTTGTATGGCGTGTTCCCCTCCTCCTCTTCCCCCACGCCACGCGCTGCGTGCGGTTTGTCTGTGCTAGTTGGAGTATTGTTTTTACTTTTAATTGAGGTGGTATTTATCTACGGGTATGATCTCGTTCGGTTTTTTTGTAGTGATGATGGTAATATTAATGTTTTTCTTGTTAATGGAATGATGATGACAATGACAATGTTTATATACCCTCCCTGTCTAGGCTACTCTATCTCCTTGTGTATGTGCAAGAGCTATTAGAGCGATCTTGGATCACACCCTGATAGGCGAGTATAGAGTATAGAGTATAGAGCCAGTGTTTTTGGCCCTTGCATGCCCATGTGTGGTCAATCAGATATTGAAACTGAACTCTACATCCGATTGTCTGAGAGATTCACACAAAAGACAGAGAGTCTTTGCTCTTACATCCTATCGTCGTGTATAGGCGACTTGCATCAGATTCTTCCAGTTTGAAACCCCATCTGGATTTTTTTTTGCCTTTTCAATGCCTAGTGAAACCTCCATGACCAAACCCCCCACCCCAATGTGTCCTTTGAGATACCATCCTTATCCCTAGCTAAGAATGGGAATGAGCTAGTCAAGCCAGCCAAGTCCTCCTCCCGAGGCGGAAGGCGAAACACATCACATGTCCTCACAGCCCCCGTTTCCCCTCTGCTTTCCTTCTACCCATTCTCATTCCTATTGTTTTGATTTTAAATCAACGATTTATTACACGGGGCTCGTAGGCAGACCGTCTCATTCCTATTGCTTCGTATCTACTAGTATGCTCAGTCTCAGTCTCTTCTCGTAGTACGGAGCCTAGCACAATCGTAGTGATATGATAAGTGTCAGTAGATTACCGCAGACTATGATCAATTGTTGAGTTGATTCCTCCCTTTCCAGAAAGAATGACTCAACGGTAGAATGATAGGCTTTTAGTAGTTTAAAAGCCATGCAAGTGGGGAGTTTGATTTGTGGTGAGAGAAGGTTTTTGGGTGGAGTATTTCAGCGTGGTGTGGTGCGGTGTGGTGAGGAGCGAGAGAAAAGAAAGGAATTGAGTATACTGTTATTACCTGGTCGAGAGCGATGAATTCATGGTTATTTTCAATTCAATTTCGGACATACGCATGTGACGATATAAGTGATGGTCACACTCTAAGGGACCCATAAGATTTCCTCGGATCATAGAATAAGAATAAGGTTTGCACTACAACTCTTTGACAGAGAGAGAGAGAAATCAGTACACACCCAACTGATTCTGGCTATTGAAAAAAAACATTTGTGAGGATGTTGAATTGCGACTGTTGCTGTTGCATGTGATATGATTGATGTAAGCGGTCAGTCCAGCAGTTTCTCTCAAGTTGGCTTTTGAAACGGCTACGTAACAAAATCATAGGCTCCCCCCCTCTACCGTACTGTTATCCACAAAGGTGAATCCAAAAAAAGACCGATGGCACGAGGGGCGTGGGTACACGAGCTTTTATAATGATTTGAAGCTTTATCAAGATAGATCATCCTTTCCCGAGAGATGTGAGTTTTTATGGTTGTGGTTCTCCTAAATCAAGGCACTGACCAAAGCACTGACCTTTTTTTTTATGCGCACTGGAATGCATGATTGGTTTTATCTACGCTGAAGAACCAAAAAGTTTTCCAGAAAAATAGATTCGAAAAAAAAAGAAAAAGAAAAAAGATCTCGCTACAGGTGAGAAAGGCGTCCCAAAAGTTCATTCCATCTGTTCATCCTACCACGACGACTCTAGTTAAGAAGATGAAAAGCGCGCTAAGCAAAGGCAAAATTGACAAATCGATGATCTCAAGTCCACAAACGGTTCCTTCAAACACATCGCCCACGTGGGGTATGACGCCGACACAGGGTGGTCATCGGAGGGCGTCGATCCGTCGTGGGTAGCTTTATTTGAGGATCTCAAGGGTAAAGGCATCAGCCGGAAAATCATCCAACAATAAATGGAGTATATCAAAACATTCGTGCGAGATGCCCAAAATGCGCCTGAACGCAAGACAAAACCTCAGCCGTCCCCAGTGCCTCATCGTAGGAGTCGCGTTCCTAGTACTGACTTGCACTTGCAGGTGAGGCCACCTTCGCCCTCCCCTGCACCAATGAACAGACAAAACATGAGCTAGTATGCCATCTACTTGTTTGATGGGTTATGGGTTAGATTGTTACTCAATGTAAATTGTTTGGTACTATGGTTTGATATAAAGCTGCTGTTATTTGTTCTTGAAGCAGAAATAACCGAAACAGGTCCAACATCATCTACTAGGATGAATCATACCGAATGTTCCATCCATCTTCATATATTCCTTCACCCAGGGCAGTAGCTCCTCTGTCACCTCATGAAATGTCTACTCCAATGTCCGCTGAATGACAGAACATGAGGGTTTCCATTGTCATGGAATCTATACTTTCGTCCAAAGGACAATTTGCTTCCAGTAAATTGAGTATCAACCGCGACACCTGAGCAACACACAAATCAGCAGCGATGATAGAGATACAAGGAAGAAGGATTTGTGCTTACAATAAAGGGATAAATGAAACATCCAGAGCTAATTATGGTCAGTATGGGAAAGGCCAGCAACAATAACAACATACTAGGCTAGGATAAAGTCAGTTCCACTTAGGTAAGAAGTGGCTTCTAGGCATGAAAAGACTTTGAAAAGAATGAGTTTTAACCCGTAGTTTTATGGTCAGGGCCTACCCAAGAGACTGGATAGATAGGCAATCAGTTATGTTGATAATATCTATTTTCTGACTCACGGTATGAATAACAAGGTTCCATCGCGGTAAAACACATACAATAAACGAGTCGAGGTTTTCATGTGAAGAAAACGGCTGCACATTCCACCACCCAAGACCCTTAGTGTTTTGTATGTCATGGTAAACTTGATAAAGGTCAAGAGGACTTCGATTGCTGTTGCTGTTGCCCTGATAATTCTTTTTTGTATGAGAATAAATATGCAAGTCATCAAAGCGAAATATGCTAGAACACATACTGAAAAGCACTAGAAACACGGTTGTATATATTCAAAAGATGCATTGGATTCATCCAGCAACCATGGAGAGGGAGCACCTCTCCGGAAACTGATCGGACATATATGGCAACTATCATCACGGATATCGCAGACTGAAAAAATATGATCAGTTGGTGGGTTAAGTATTGTACTATCTTTAAAACCTACCAGGACCTCAGCTAAATTTGACAATCAGTCGTCTCTATCAATCAGTTCTACAAAACATACCTGCTGTCATAAAATATAGAAGTAGTGTGACTAGAATTCAAAAAAATCAATATGGCTCCATTTAGCATATGTTTCTAGCTCTCTCACCAGTTAAATTCTTGTGCCAAATTGCTCGAAGGCGCAGGACAAGCAGAACCTTCACTACCAATGAATTTATCATTGTCAGGAAACTACTGGCATCAGCTACTCTAGTCCTCAAAAGCCACGATGAGACTCACTCGAGAGCTAGTTCATAATCAAATATACACCTAGCAAAGAGGTAGGTCAGAGCAAGCAGCAAATACATTCGATCTATACCACTAAAACATCCTAGTCAATTAAGATATCAAAGCTGAATTAAGAGTAACGTCTCACTGATTTCGATGCCCAGGCTTTATTTTCGGCTGGTGAAGTTGTTACCAATATGCATTTGATTAATGTCAGATAATTTCCTCGTACTATATGAACTCATTCTGAAAATTTGGATTAGCTGTGTCATTTCAATAAAGTAATGGATTATACTTACATGAAGCCTGCCCAATTACTTATCAGGATAGAAAAATAGATGACGTGTAATTTTGACCATTTTCTCCTGAGATTTCATATATTAATGACAATAGTCAGTCATTGAATGGGAGACATGCCTGTGGAGGTACTGAACCTGGGAGAGAAAAAGATATGTGGAATCAGTGTTTACAAATGGAAAATCTCACCTGTTGAGGAATGTGATCGATAAAATCATATAGCACCAGAGTAGCAATAATGACTTGAAACGGCTTCAGCTGTTGCTTTGAGAACTATGGAACAAGGAGTAGCATACCTTGGCTGTAACGTTCATTCGACAGGACCTTCAGGTCATCAATGTAATCTTCCAGTATTAGTCCATACTGATCAGCCATTTTGATGGGATATGCAGGAGGGAGGTATACGAAGCTCGACGAAAATGGTTCAATCATATATATCAACTGGTGCTGGACAAATACTCTCTTCGACTAGAAAATCTGATGAAGATCAAATATCTGATATCTCCGGTCCAGTATCATGGATTAGTACATTGTAGCTGTCATGCGCTGTGATGAAACTTGATCTCAGTTCAATCTGATGAGCTGTTCCAGCATCTCAACTTTCACGATGGGCGGTGGAAAATTATGATGATTGGTTGTAGTGCTCATCATTCCCTAGACTTTGCCATTGAATTGACAGCTGGTAATAGGCAGGTCTCAAGCTGCAGAAAATGCTATTTGTGATACCGATTCTATGTCAATCAGTGGATACTTGGCGGCGTGATGTTCATCACTATTGTCTTTAAGCAAGATGTCTAGTGAATTACATCTTTGATATGCAGTGAAGTCTCCATTGCTTTTCCTACATCCAGATAACACTTTTTTCTTACCCTTTGAAGCATCTGCTCCTACCTTCAATTTTCAGATCATAACACAGCCACCGCAACATGAGGCAGTTTTTTCTGCACCACTTCTCTGGGCCTCAGGCCTCAATGAAATTTTCAGCAGCCGTACCGTTCACAAGCTCGAGAGCTGTCCCGTTTCTACCTTGATAGGACAGTGACGGCTTTTTGCCTCGTCAACAGTAAGCTGTGTTTCCAGCCTTAAGGGGGAACGAAGCCAGAGTCTGGGCAGAGATCAACCTCCTCACCAGTCTTGACTACCCCAACCTTATCTGTCTCTCACTCCCGGTACTTTCTTTATTTCCCAGCTCACCCCCCACTGACTTTTTTCTTTTTCTCTTATGGATAATACATGTGAGTAGTTTCTTATGGTAGGTGCAAGTATTTCTACTATGTTTAAAGTGGCTGACATTGTGTCTGTAGAGACTGACCATGTACATACAAAGAAATGATAAAATCAAAAAGAGATTGGATGATCACTAACCGTGTTTCAAACTGCTATCAAGTCACATTTTCTATCAGGTAGCACACCTAAAAATAACACTCGAGTAGATTCCTTAGTTATGTCGTGCACCTTGTCTGATCTCCCCGTTATCAACTGTCTCGCTCCATTCATCGCAACTCGCTACTCATTGTAGAGAATAAGGACTCATAGTGCAAACCAGCACTAGTTTTCATGGTTATGTAAATGTTCTTTATTTTGTGTTGCATTTTCAAGACCCTTATAATAGTCTACCTATTTTCGGCTAGTCTACTAGTGTTTCTATAGGCTACTTATACCATTTTCGTACTTGTGTACACCTCAGTCGTTGTCTCGAACGCTGAGGTTATTAGGTAACTTGACTATCATTGAGTCGTTGTTCCGAACGCTGAGGTTATTAGCTCTCATACTCATGTGGTGGAAGATGAACAGACAAAACAGCTAATAAGGCCCTCGGACTGAAAAAACTTTGTTGCGTCCACTACTGCAGACTGCAATGAGAGTCCTTTAGGGTGCTTACCAATGTTATAACACCTAGGCCGGGGCTGAGACCTCAGTACTGGTGGCCTGGGCTAAGAGTTGTGGGAGGATTCATCATTGATTTGGGATGGCAGGACCCGGCTTTGGGGTACTGGCCTAGGAAAGCTTTCGTTACTTCGTAAAAGGTGACAACTGCCCATTATACTTTTACTACTACCGCCATGCTCATGCTCCTTTGAAAACACCGCTACCTTACCTATCTACTATCAAACTTCGCCCACACCTTACTCATTTGGCCATATGTCTCCTGTAGACACACCCTTGACATTGGGCCCTAGCTTGTTGCGGAATATCAATGCTGAATCCAAAAAAATTGATGGCACGAGGGGCGTGGGTACGCGAGCTTTATGCTTGATATTATAGTGATCTTAAGCTTTATCGAGATAGATCGACATTCTTTCCCGGGGGATGTGAGTTTGCGGTTTTAGTTCTCTAAACCAAGGTACTGACCGGCACACTGACATTTTTTTGCGCACAGGAGTGCATGATTGGTTTTGTCTACGCTGACGAACCAGAAGCCGAAAAGTTTTTCAGAAAAGTAGATTCGAAAAAAAGATCTCGCTACAGTTGAGAAAGGTGTCCCAAGAAAAAGAAAAGCACACTGAGCAAAGGCAAAATTGACAAATCCATGATCTCAAGTCCTCAAATCCGGTTCCTCCAAGCACATTGCCCACATGGGGTACGAGGCTGATACGGGGTGGTCATCCGAGGGTGTCGACCCATCTTGGGTAGCCTTACTTAAGGATCTCGAGGGTAAAGGCGTCAGCCGGCAAAGTATCGAACAATAAATGGAGTATATCAAACCATTCGTGCGAGACGCCCAAGATGCGCCTAAACGCAAGACAAAACCACAGCCGCCCCCAGCGCCTCATCGTAGGAGTCATGTTTCTGGTACTAGTACGGACGTGCAGTTGCAGGTCGAGCCACCTTCGCCCTCCCCTGCACCAATGAACAGACAAAACAATAGCTAGTATGTCATCTACTTGTTTGATGGGTTATGAGTTGGATTGTTACTCAATGTAAATTGTTTGGTACGTCCAACATCATTTACTAGGATGAATAACACCGAATGTTCTATCCATCATCTTGCCTCTTCATATATTCCTTCACCCAGGGAGATAGCTCCTCTATCATCTCGCAAAACATCTGCTTCAGTATCCCTATCGGACTCTGAGTGACGAAACCTCAAGGTTTCCATTGTCCTGGAATCTATACTTTCATTCAAAGGACAATTTGCTTCCAGTAAGTCAAGTATCAACCGCGACACCTTTGAGCAACATACACAAATCAGCAGTGATGATACAGACGTAAGGAAGTGTGCTTTTTTTACTTACAATGAAGGGATAAATGAAGTATTCAGTGCTGATAATCAGGGTCAATAAAGGGAAGACTAGCAACGGTAACAACATACTAGGCCAGGATATCGAAGATAAGATCAGATGAATTCAGGAAGAAATAAGTGGCTTCCAGGCATGAGAGAACTTTGAAAAGAATGAGCTCTAACCCACTAGTTTTATGGTCTAGGCTTACTCAAGAGACTGAATAGATAGGCCATCAGTTAGATCGATGAAATTTGGTTTTGAACTCACGGTATGAATAACAAGGTTCCATCGCGGTAAAATACATACAATAAACGAGTCGAGGTTTGCATGTGAGAAATATGGTCGCGGACTCCATCACCAAAAACCCTCTGTATTTTGTATGTCATGGTGAACCTGATAAAGGTCAAGAGGACTTCGACTGCTGTTGTTGTCGCCCTAATAATGCTTTTTTGTGTGAGAAGAAACATCTTGGCATCGTAAAGATGTGTTGAACACGTACTACAAGGCACTGCCAAGACTTGCATATATAATAAAATGTGGTGGATTTGCCCAACACGCATGGAGAGGTAATAGCTGTCCGAAAACGGCTATGACATATATGTCAACTATCATCGCAGATATTGCAGTCTGAAAAGTACAATCGGTTGGTGTATTGAGTATCATACTGTCTTTAAAAACCTACCAAGACCTCAACTAATTTCGACCATCCGTCATCTCTATCGGTCAGAAATCAAATTCCACAAAACATACCTGCCGTCATAGAATATAGAATTAGTGTGACTAGAATTCAAGAAGAAATCAATATAATGAGTCCATTGGCATATGTTTTTAGCTCTCTTACCAATGAGATCCTTGTTCCAAACCGCTCGAAGGCGCAAGACCAACAGACTCTTCACTACCAGTGTATTCAACACTGTGACAAATCTATTGACATCAGCTACTCTAGTCCTTGAGATTTTCGATCAAACCCACTTGAGAGCCGCTGCCCAGCCAAAGAT
>Ga0153965_1000313_pt1 | contig 10581 bp, 14 predicted proteins | sample TSFL049MetaG_FD_104707 | JGI IMG/M metagenome (GOLD analysis project Ga0153965, IMG submission 104707) | Attine ant fungus gardens microbial communities from Florida, USA - TSFL049 MetaG | ecosystem: Host-associated > Fungi > Mycelium > Unclassified | place: USA: Florida, Paynes | collected... | reverse complement strand
TAGTTTGAGATTCAAGTGGGGATATATCTATACACACTTGCTAGTATATATACTACACTAGATAGTCAGGCACACACTACCATGGCAACTGATCTATAATCACAGAATGTCCTAGAACAAGTAATAATAGGCATCGCACCACATGACACAGATAGGAGAAGTTAGGAATGATGGGAACGCGATATACGATCTGTCGCTGGGCCATTAATAGATCAGACCCTCAGAGCTTACTAAGCATCACCCTAGATGTCCCCTTATAGCACCCCAGCAGACATAGCAATAAATAAGCAAAACTCAACATTAAATCCGTACCCCTGAGATATCACCACGATGTCTCAACAACAATATTACAACATTATGAGCAACTTGCTCAAAGAAAAGCATACCCTCACTTCACTAAGGGCAAAGTTAGAAGGAAAATGAGAAAGAGAGTGTTGGAAATGTAGGGGGTTCAGACACTGAGCCCAACACTACAGAAAGGGAAAAGAGAAAAAGGGGAAACCAACTCCCCAAAACAAATTTGAGATTTTAGCAAGCAGAGTGATGAGGTATAGAGTGGAGTTGAGAAGGCAAGAAGGCAGACAGAGATGAATGGGAGTGGACAATGGAAGAAAAGTTCAATGAAGAGATCGAACTAGATAGAGAAAAGGTGAAAGAGATGGTGCCACAAAGATTCCATAAGTGGCTAAAAGTATTTGAGAAGGTAGAATCGGAAAGAATGCTGATGAGGAAAACATGGGACCATGCAATAAATCTGAAAGAAGATTTTGTCCCAAAGAAAGAAAGGACATACCTGATGCCAAGGCAAGAGAAATAAGAGGTGCGAGAGTTCATAGAAGAGTAGTTGAAGAAAGGGTACATTAGACCCTTAAAATTGCTGCAAACTTCACTAGTGTTTTTTGTGGGAAAAAAGGATGGAAAGAAAAGGATGGTACAAGATTATCGATACCTCAACAAAGGGACAATTAAGGACAATTACCCCCTGCCTTTTATTTGCGATGGGGGTACAACAATGTATGAGTGAAAGAAGGAGATGAGTGGAAGACAGTATTCACGACACACTTAGGGGTCTTTGAACCTACTGTTATGTTCTTTGGTCTCACAAACTTGCCAGCAACTTTTTAGGCAATGATGAATGACATTCTAAGAGACCTTATTAATACAGGAGAAGTAGCAGCGTTCATGGACAACATCTTAGTAGGAACAGAGGAGGAGGAAAAGCATGACGAAATAGTAGAGAAAGTATTAAGGAGGATGGAAGAAAATGACCTCTATGTAAAGCCTGAAAAATGCATATGGAAAGTAAGAGAAATCAATTTCCTAGGGCTGGTAATGGGGTCAGAAGGAATTAAGATGCAGGAAGAAAAGGTAGTGGGAGTCCTGGAATGGTCAAGGCCAAAGACAGTCAAAGAGGTACAGAAGTTTTTAGGGCTAGCAAATTACTACAGGCATTTTGTTAAAGATTTCACTAAAATAGCCAAACCAATGCATAAATTGGTCAGAAAGAATGAAAAAGACATTTGAGCAGTTAAAACAGGTGTTCACAACATGACCAGTGTTAGTGGCACCAGACTTGGATAAAGAAATGAGAGTATAGGCAGACGCGTTGGAATACGCAACAGGAGGAATTTTATTGATGAAGTGTGAAGATGAGAAGTGGAGACTAGTAGCTTTTATCTCAAAATTGTTAAATGAGGCGGAAAGAAATTATGAAATTCATGATAGAGATGTTGGCAATAATCAGATGCTTAGATGAGTGGAGACACCTACTGGAGGGAGCACAGAACAAATTTGAGATCTGGAGCAATCACAAGAATTTGGAATATTTTATGAGTAGCCAAAAGTTGAATCATAGACAAGCATGATGGGCTCTGTATCTGTTCAGATTTGATTTCACACTCAAACATGTGCCAGGATCCAGCATGGGGAAAGCCAACAGTTTAAGTAGATGATCAGACTAGCAAAAGGGGGTAGAAAGAGATAATGAGGATAGAACAATGTTAAAGAAAGAGTAGTTAGAAGTTAGAGCAACGCAAGTAGCAGAAGTAATAATAGACGAAGTAGATCTGTTAGAAAAGATAAGAGGATCAGAGGTAAAAGATGATGAAGTCGTCAAAGTAGTAGAAGAGATGAAATGGGCAGGAGTAAAGATGTTGAGAGACGAAGAATGGAGAGAGGAAAATGGACTTATGCTAAGGGATAGAAAAGTATATGTTCCTAAAGACGAGAAACTAAGAGTGGAAGTTATTTGGCTACATCATGATATGCCAGTAGGGGGGCATAGAGGACAGTGGAAAACAACAGAATTAGTTACTAGGAATTTCTGGTGGCCAGGAGTGACAAAGGAAGTCAAGAAGTACATAGAAGGATGCAACACGTACCAAAGAAATAAGAACTGAACAGAGGCACCCACAGGAAAGTTAATGCTGAACGTAGTACCTGAGAAACCCTGGACACATATATCAGTGGATTTTATTACGAAACTACTGTTGGCACAGGGATATGACAGCATCTTGGTAGTATGCGATAGGATAATGAAAATGGCACACTTTGTGCCAACTACAGAAAAAACTTCGGTAGAAAGAGTAGCGAGATTGTTCTGGGACAATGTCTGGAAATTACATGGGTTACTAGAAAGTATCATAACGGATAAAGGGGCATAATTGGTAGCGGGGATGATGAAAGAGTTAAATCAAATGCTAGGGATAGATACAAAGTTGTCAATGGCTTACCACCTGCAGACAGACAGCCAAACAGAAAGGATGAATCAAGACTTAGAACAATATTTAAGAATGTTCATTGATCACCAACAAGAGCAATAGCTAGATTGGTTAGCGATAGCGGAGTTTGCATATAACAACAAAGTGCAGACAAGTACAAAAGTGTCACTGTTCAGAGCAAATAATGGACAAGATCCATGTATGGGATTCGAAATGAGGAAGAAAGAAAAATTCAAGAAGGCAGAAGAGTTTGCAACAAGGATGAAGGAAATATATAAGAAAGCAGAAGCAGCACTGAAGAAGAGCCAAGAGGAAATGAGAAAATATGCAGATAGAAAAAGAAGTGAGGTAAAAGAATACAGAGTGAGCAACTGAGTGCTTTTGAGCACAAAGAATCTCAAATATCAGATGAAAGGAAGATGATTGGAAAAATTAATGGAACATTTTGTAGGTCCTTATCAAGTAAGGGGTGTCATGACTTGGCAAAATGGCTAAGTCAATATTTATATTTCTTTTCTTTTTCTTTTCTTTTCTTTTAGATTATTACTAAGGTAGAGCATGGGAAATATCACATGATAGTCACAGAGTCACAGAATGGTCACATCACACAGAGTCACAAGTCATGGTCACAGCATGTGACAAAGAAGTCAGCTGACAGACATGAGGACTGTGGGAAACAAGATGCATAGCCATGATAGTAATTGTATATATAGTATAGCAAATCTAACGGAAACTCTATCGAGTTCTCTTTGTCAATCGTTGAACAAAGAGTAGTTGGCTTCATTCTGGCTTAGAGTTTAGCTTTCTTACAAAGGAGGTCATTTCAGTAAATGTAATAGAACTGGATCTACTAAGTACAATTAGAATACATCCAGTAGTCAATGTCAGTAGAGTACAAAGATATAAAGATCAAGTCGAGGGCCAGAAAAAGGAACAGCTGGCACCAGTTATAATCGAAGGAGAAGAAGAATATGAGGTGAAGAAGATATTAAACAAAAAGAAGTTTAGAGGGAAAAATCAGTATTTAGTATGGTGAAAAGGATATATGGCAGAAGAAGACACCTGGGAACCCAGAGAAAATCTAGGAAATGCAGAGGACTTGGTAAAAAAATTCGAAAAGGAATACGGCAAAATTGGGAGGGCAAAGAAAAGGAGAATTACTGGGTAAGTACACAGCGAAGATGTTGTATGGATAGGATGACAAGAGATTCGATGAAGAATATTGGGGACAACTGGAAAGAAATTGGAACAAATGGAAGAGAAAGGGAAAGATCGACAAAGAAGAGGAAGAAGAAGAAATTGAGGAAAGAAGAATAGAGGAATGGAACGAAAAAGATGAAATAGGAAAAATAGGAGACATGTACAATGAGTTGTAAGAAATTTTCAGGACGAAAATTCTTAAGAGGGAAGTACTGTCATAAGTCGACGCAACTATAACAACGTGAGAACAGTAAAGGACAGAATCAGTTGATAGAAGGGACAATAAGTGACATGAGAAAAGAATCAGGAGCAACTGATGGACATGAGAAAGAAGAAAAACAGACATGAAAAAGAACTTGTAATATTAATAGGAACAAATAGATAGGGGAAATATATAAATAGTGTAGAGGAATCAAGCAAGAACTCCATTGAGTTCTCTTCTCACCCTGAAGAGCTCTCTTGATCCTAGCCCAGGATTAAGGTCTTAAGTCAGTCGCTGACAAGTTTCACATTTCACAATTCCAGAAGCAGTGATAATGGAGGTAAATGCCAAGAGGTTCTCTCTTTCCCCTCATCCTGCCCTGGATACTATATTAAAGGTATTACAAAGCCCTGAAACTCAAGGAATAAAATATAAAAAGGAAACTATTACTACTTTTAGAATTCCCTCAACTTCTTTTTGTTCTAAGTCCTCCCAAAACCCTACTGATTACATGTTCCTCTCCTGATTTCTTCCCATCAATGACATGTTCCCATTGCCATTTTCTTCTAGAATCTTCTTACTTCTTTGATATTCTTCTCTCTGTTGTTGGCTTGTGATTTAGAACTCCTTAGTTACCTGTCAAATATTAGTAAGTTTCAACCACAGTTCCAAATCTCTAAGTCACATCCTAGATGTCATTTATCTAAATATAACTGATCTGATACTATCAATGCTTATTTGCAATCAACAGCCTATTTGTCTAAGTCTGTTACTGGTATACTGCTGGTCCTAGAAAGTAAGTATCCTATCTCTAGCAGGGTATATCCCATACAAGGTAGATCTAGAACATTCTCATCCAATAACTCTGTCTATAACCTGATGCCAGCTCATCTTACTTGCCTCTCAAGGTATTTACATAAGCTCTAGGTCCAGTTCTACTGTCAAGGACAGAACAGACAGAGAACAGAGGAGTAGAGTAATAGGTAGAAGTATAAGAAGTATACTCTGGAATAGATGTAATGTACTACTTTGGAGAATATATAGTACTTAACAATGATGGAGAAACCCAAAAGAAGGCTCCCGCAGAAGAAAATGATATCAGAGCAGAGTACGACTTAATGAACAATCTTGGCTTCAACTTATATGTTGTGTCCTAGTCTCCAGTCGTGATGTTGGTCACGTATTTTGGAGTGAAGGGAAGTCATCAGAACAGAGGTCCTAAGGAAGTGGAACAGGAACTGGAGTGGACAGAGATAGGAATAGGACTAGATAACATTAATTTACAGACTGAGGAAATACACTATAACTACTCAGTACTTATAGGAAGTCTGGAATAGGAAGAGAGTAGTCTACTATGCTATCCTACTATTATTAATTTTAGGAGAATTATTAGGAGAAATAAATTACATAATTGTCAAATTTCCGGAATATAACACCTATCTGCTCACTATTTTATATAACTCTTTGGTATGTTCTAAGAACTTATAATGGGTTCTAGAGTGAATTCTGGTTAGGAATTTGTTGGTATAAGGTGTATCAAATGCTACTTTCTGCTGCAAATTCACTAGTAGTGTAACAACACTTCCAAATATCTGACTATAGCTAACATTTCTTTATCATGTATCTCATAGTTTCTTTCTGTGTTACTTAGAGATTTTGAAATAAAAGCAACTAGTCTCCACAACTCGTCAGTGTAAGGACTTAGTCGTGATAACTTAATCCCACTCCTTATCCAAGTTAACAAGGAGAACTTGATGGAGTTCCTGTTATTTTCTGTACACTACTTATACAACTACTACATGGTCTGTGTACTACTTTCCCACACTTATCATGTGACATCACGTGATGTGACACTGTGACTTCCTGTCATGTGACCATGACACTTGTGATATGACACTTTTCCACATTCCTTCCTGTTGTCAAGGATAGAATTCCAGAGGAACGGAGATATGAAATGATAGATAGAAACTACACTCCACTCTGGAGTAATGTACTACATTGGAGAGGAATGTACTTAGCAATAGTAGAAGGAAGGCTCCGGCAGAGAGGCAAGGACATCGAAGCAGAGAACGACTTATTGAACGACCTTGGCTTCAACTTATGTGTTGCGCCCTGGTCTCCGGTCGTGAGGTTGGTCGCGTATTTCGGAGTGATGGAAAGTCGTCAAGATAGAGGTCCTAAGGAGTCGAGTGGAGGAGTCAGAGTGAACAGATGAGATTAGGACCAGATGACGTTAATTTACAGACTGAGGAAATACACTATAACTACTCAGTACTTATAGTAAGTGCGGAATAGGAGGAGAGTAGTCTACTATGCTATCCTACTATTATTAATTTTAGGAGAATTACTAGGAGAAAGAAATTACATAATTATCATATTTCCGGAATATGACATCTGTATAGTAAGTCCAAAAGAAAAGAAAAAGAAAAGTAAATATAAATAATGACTTAGCTGTTTTGCCAAGTCATGACAGTCAGAGCATTTCATTGATAATACCCCTCTAGTAGTATAGTTTGAAGTATCTGCTTTCATCCTGAATTCTTTGTCTAGGTCTGGGGCTGCTAATATTGGTCTTGTTGTAAAGGTCCTTTTTAGTTTGTCAAATGCCTTTTGCTGCTCCTATCCTCACTGCCACTTCACATCCTTTCTTGTTAGCATATTCATTGGCCTAGCTACTTGAGAAAAATTTTTAATGAACCTTCTGTAATAATTTGCAAGGCCCAAAAACTTTCTGACATCTTTCACATTCTTTGGCTCTGGCCAGCTAAGTACTTCATTTACCTTCTTCTTTTCCATTTCTATTCCATTGAGTCCTATGATAACCTCTATGAATCCAATCTTCTTTGCTTTCTACACATATTTCTCTGGCTTGACATATAAGTCATTTTCTTTTAATCTCCTCAATATTTCCTCTACAATTTTGTTATGTCTTTCTTCTGTCTCTGTTCCTACCAACACATCATTTGCAAATGCTGCAACTTTTCCTATATTTATCAAGTCTCTTAGGATTTCATTCATTATTGCCTGAAATGTAGCTGGTGAGTTCATCATTTCAAAGAACATGACTGTTGGCTCAAAGGAGCCCACATATGTCATAAATACTTCCTTCTACTCATCTTCTTCTTTGATCCTCACATTATTGAACTCCCACCTCAGATTCATCTTAATGAATACTTTCTTGCTCCTTATATTGTCTATAAGGTCTGTAATTAATAAGAGCAAGTAGTTGTTCTTCACTTCTGGTCGTTCAGATTATGATAGTCTATTACTATCCTCTTACTTTCATTTTTCTTTCCTACAAAGAATACTGGTGATGTTTGAGTGGATTTTGATGGTTTGATATATCCTTTTCTTAACTGATCCTCCACAAATTTCTAAACTTCTTCTTTTTCATTTTTGGAGAGAAAATAGATTCTTTCTTTTTATGGTTTGAATGTCTTTTTAAGGTCTATTGTTAAGACTCTAAACCTCACAGTTGAATATGTGTTTCAACTTGAAGCTTATATCTAACACTTGATATCTTCACGCTCCTTGTTAGAGAGTCCGGTTAAGGTTTTTAGTGAAGTTATATCGGAGGAGAGATGTCAACAAGACTTTGAGTAGTACCCTTGAGATTGTCCTAAGATAAGTAAGAGTACTGATTCCTCAGAGTAGGATTTTACAAAGGAAATACAGAAAGAGAGAACTTGCCATTCCCTTCTCTTTCTGGTCTGTATTTATCCTAACTAGGTCTTGTGACTACATTACAATGTAATAACACTACTTGTAACTAAAGATGACTAGTTCAGTGACAATCCAGTGACAGAAGCCATGAAGGTGACAAGTCGAGTCAAGTGTCTAATAATAGGTTAGTCCGATGTTGTCCCATTTAGCACAGTCCAAAGATAGAAAAGGAAATACTCTGAGATTTCTCTGAAGAGTCCTGTCTATACCATGAGTTCAAATGTCTTTGAGAGTCCTCAGACATACAGTGCATTACTGCATCGTAATGTCCTTGTCTAGAATTGCTAACATCTATGGCATGATCCCAAATTTTCCTTGTAGACATTCTTTTTAATTCTACCTTTCCAAGCACCTTCCTTCACCTCAGGAATTTCTTGGGAACCATTTTCTCAATTTTCCTGTGGTCTGCTTCTATTTTCTCTTTCTTTTCCCAATCTTCTTTATCATTTACTGCCTATCTGATGATCTTCTTTTCCTCTAGTATTACTACTCTTTTTCCTTTCCTTGCTCTTTTATCTTCTTTCTCTTTATTCCTTTCACACAGTGATGGGCATCTTGTCATTTTGACTTCCCCCATTTTCCAGTTTATTTCTGGGTTATGGGCTTGCAGCCAAGGCATTCCCAAAATTACTTCTGTTCTTTCCAAATCGCATATATCTATCCTTATCCTTTCCACATAGTTTTTATAGTACATGTTTACTTCCACCTAATGTGTAATCGCTCCTGCACTATTATTTGTGCCATCGACATTCCTCACTGCCACTAGTTTTTCTAACTTTTACAGCTTAAACCCATGCCTTGCTACTATTTTCTTACCCATAAACATCTCTGTTGCACCACTGTCCAGAAATGCCTTTACTATCACACCTTCATGGATGTCTATCTTTTCCACCCCAATGTTTAGCCATACTCCTCTTAACATCTTAAACATCCTTCTTACTTCTCTCTGGCTACTGTTATGACTTGGCAAAATGACTAAGTCATTATTTATATTTACTTTACTTTTTTTTTTCTTTTGGGACTTACTACACAGGAAGAAGTGTGGAAAGTGTCACATCACAGGTGTCACAGTCACATGATGAGTGTGGGAAGGTAGTGTACAGACCATGTAGTAATTGTATAAGTAATGTACAGAAAGTAATGGGAACTCTATCGAGTTCTCCTTGTTAACTTGGACTTAGAAGGTAATTAAGTTGTCTAGGCTAAGTCACTACAGCCACCCTCCTCTCTTGCTGTGCCTTTGCCATTGTAGGCTGTACCACTTCTCCCCAGTTCCACCATGGCTTCTTTTTCCCTGTCCTATATTCAGGACACAAAATCTTCCTCTTTTCTAACATTTTCTTCCTTATATGTCACAAACTTCATTCGGCCATATCTCCATCAATTCTTCAACAATTCTCATGGTCTTAATGGCTATGGAAAACCCTCAAAAATACCTTTCAATCAATGCTGGTCATGTCTTGAGGCGATCAATATTGGCTGAGATATTAGGCAGATCAACTAGCAACTACCATAGTACTGTTTATTAAATTGCTGATATCTTGGAAACTGCCACAATTGATGCTTTGGTTCTAGGCTCATCAGAAGCCCTCTTCATACTGCTCAGAATGAGCCTAGAAAGACCTCAAGGCAATCAATATCAGTGGAGATATGAAGGTCTCAATGTTTGTACATAGACTTCATTAATTACTCATAGATAGTCATCTGTCCTTTTCTTAGAACAAAGGACAGCCTCCATAAGGTTAAGTTATTGCTATTTTCAGTACAAAGGCACTACAATATGTAGAACAATAGGTAGTAGCATGTGATGATCTGTCCTAGTGCATAGACTATTACTTTCATGTATATAAGGACTCATAGTCTGAGAATTAGACCTCAGACTTAACAACATCTTTTGTCACTTGCCTTACTTCACATTTTTGAACTCTTTAAAGTATCAAAGCACCCATCACAAATAGTAAGTGATCTTTTGTAATAGTTTTCCCATACTCATCATGTGACCCATCATGTGACATTATATGACATCACCCTGTGACTTCCTATCATGTGACCATGATTTGTGTGACACTTGTGATGTGATACTTTCCTACACTCCCTTCTGTATAGTAAGTTCAAAAGAAAAGAAAAAGAAAAGAAAAGAAATATAAATAATGACTTAGCCATTTTGCCAAGTCATGACAATAACAGACACACAATACTGTAAACCACTGTTGTAGAAAGTGTAAGTAAAACAATTATTATAATGTGTACTGATTAGTAATATTAACTGAACTTGATCTTCTATGAACATCATCGCACTGCCCTCTAGTTGAAGTATCTCAAGTACTACTGTTATAATATGAGTCACTAGTGTGCTTAAGGCCACTACACTATACTGGGTACCTCCTTTTATAGAAAGGGAGCAGAGCAACCTAACTCACAACACTGCAAACACCATTGTAGAAAGGGAGCAAGGCAACCTGACCAACAACACTGCAAACTATTGACACAGACTGTTGTAGGAAGGGAGTGTAGCAAACTGACTTCAATACAAACTTAATAATGCAGAATTAGTAGAGGGTTCAAGTTGGGCTGGAGGCCCAGATGAAAACCTTGTAAAGCATATTCCTTTGCAAACCAATGAGTAGATACAACAAATTACAAATCTTATATACTTAAAGAAAGATTTGAGAAGGTTCCTGAAACTTCTACCAGATCACAATGTCAGCTTAATTTCCCAACACAACCTCAGGGCTT
>Ga0153965_1000312_pt1 | contig 10583 bp, 11 predicted proteins | sample TSFL049MetaG_FD_104707 | JGI IMG/M metagenome (GOLD analysis project Ga0153965, IMG submission 104707) | Attine ant fungus gardens microbial communities from Florida, USA - TSFL049 MetaG | ecosystem: Host-associated > Fungi > Mycelium > Unclassified | place: USA: Florida, Paynes | collected... | reverse complement strand
TGGGCTACTCTTCTTGAAGAGATTTCCATGTTGATGGGAATATATCGTGCCATTTTGGAGAATTGATTGACTGTTACCAAGATACCATTGTATCCAGAGGATGTTGGTAGTGGCCCTACAATGTCAATACTAATGACGTCCCATGGCTGTGTAGGTACTTCATTTGGATGTAATGTGTTGGTTTTCTTTTGTCGATCTGGCTTGGTTGATTGACATAATTCACATCCAAGAACGTATCTTTTGACATCATCCATCAACCTGGGCCACCAGTAATTCCTCGTGATTAATTCGTGAGTCTTGGTGTACCCAGGGTGTCCTGCAAGTTCTTGATCATGATGTCGTCGAAGAATTTCTTCTCTCAAGACAATTGAGTCTGGAATGTACATCCTCCCCTTCCAAAATATCACCCTATCCTTTTCTTCCCAGCCCTCTTCTCTAGCCTCTACTGCTCCTCTCACTTCTTCTTTGATCTACTTCTTTGCTTCTCTCACTTCCTTCCATACTCCATCCTCCTTCACTTCGATTACTCTAAACTTCTCTGGCCTCAGTACTATCTTTTCATCATTATCACCTTTCCCATTGTCATGATCAGGTCATCTAGATAACTTTTTTCATTGTGTTTCCTGGCTTGTGGATCAATTCAAAATTGTAGTCTTGGAGTTTGGACAGCCAGTGAGCTTGTCTGTGATTAAGCTTTTGGGGCTTGTGAAAATACCCAAGGTTTTTATGATCTGATTTGTTCCTAGCAAGTACTGTCTCCATTGTCACAATCCTGTCATGACTGCTAGCAACTTGTGATCATATATCTTGTAGTTTCTTTCAGTCTCACTCAATGGCTGTGAGATGAAAGAGACTGGCCTCCAAGAGGAGTCATCCTGTCGTTGGGACAACACTCCTCCAATGGCATATCCCAAGGCATCTACTTCCATTCAGAATTTGTGATCAGCATTAGGTATAGCAAGGATGGGCATTGACGACATCATCCGTTAAATTAAATAATTATTGTAACGTGTATTACTGTAGTTTAATATATGAGCTGTGCTTACATAAGTGGGCTTGTTTCTTCGTCTCAACTACCATGTCATGGAACCTCTCTGCTTCTCTCAAGATTTCTCTTCTCTATTAGGCTGTCTATCAATATCTGTTGGATAACCCAGTAAGTGGGCCATCATTTGTCCCCACTGTAATTGCTGCTCTCCATCCTTCTAACAGGTTATGGGCCCTGGTTTTCCCTGACCTCCTTTGGCGCTCTCAACCTGCCTCAGTTGATGGAAAGGACTTGACTGGCTTGCTGACCTGTTGGGGATTAAGATGATCTCCCTGTTAAATCCTCTCATGCCCACAGAATCCTCTGCTCCTTCGCAGATGCAATGGCCCATGGCTGTTTAGGATGAAGCACTGTGCATTCATTGCTGTATTTGCTCCCTGAACTAAGCTGATTTCTTGATGATAGCTATGACAAGTTTAATATCCACCATTCCTCGTCTCTCCAGCTCTGCTGTTTACCCATTTTGGGCAATCAGCGTGCATTCCTCTACTGTCTTCTCCCATTCTCTAACTATCTCAGCTCAGTCCCTCACAACCTGCACTAATGTAATGGCTGCAACTAGAAACTTTGTAGCATCAAGTAGTGTAATCTATATGACTCGATGTGACAATAAATTTGTGTTACCTGCATCACCTATAGCTGAGAATTTACAAAGATGTGATAGAGTACTATGCACTACATACAAGGGTAAAGAAGTGCCATATGGCTGCTCTTATAATAATGAATGGTTCTTGGACTCTGGTACGCAGCTCCAGTAAAATATAAGTTGATGGTTATAAAAGGATCATAAGATCTCTCTAGATCATCATCACATAGCCTCCCTAAGGTGTTAGTCAACCTTTACATACCATGATAAAAGTTCCTCTGAAAAATACAGTTAGTTGATCACTCATGGACCCTCCACACTCAGTTGTCCCCTTGTCTGCACCCCCAACACTGAACCTTACGGATGTGATGCAATCTAAGTGTGTACCTAGCCAAGCTTTCCTAGCCTGCTGTCCTCTTCAAAGCCTGCCTGATTTGCATCTGCATCTTCTCCCTAGATCGAGTTCTGGGTATATTCTGTATTTTTCTCAAGACACCCCACTAGTTCTAGTCTTCTTACTCTTAATAGATCTGCATTCACGATTCCAGAGGCAGTGTAGATGGAGGTAGGAGTCAAGAGGTTCCTCTCTGATCCAACTGTACTCTGAATACTATATTAAAATATTACAAAGCTCTGAAACTTAAGAAATAAATTATAAAAGGAAAATTATTACTACTTGTAGAATTCCATCGCCTCCTTTCTGTCCCAAGGCCTCCTAAAATTCCACTGATGACGCAGCCCCCTCCTTTCTTTGTGATGACGCGTTCCTTTATTAAGTCCTTTCTATCAAAGATGACGCGTCTTTATCGCCACTTTCTTCTAGAATATTCTTCTGTCTTTCCCTAGTATACTCTTGATACTACTTTGTAATTTGGACTTCATTGATTACCTGTTAAGCAATTAGCAAGCCTCAATAAATGTCTAGTATCTCCAAGTCATGTTCTAGAGGTCATTTATCTAAACATAATTGATCTGATGCCATCAATGCTTATTTACAAGCACAAAGTCTATTAGCCTAAGTTCTTCATCTGAGTAGTATTGGTTCTAGAGTACAAGTTTACTGCCTTTCTAAGTCAGTCCATTCAAAGGTGGATCTAGAGTGTAGTCTCTTGGTAACTCTCTTAGTAACCTGATGCCAGTTCATCCTAGTTGTTTCTCGAGATCTCAACACGAGCTCTAGATCGATTATCACCTGCTCAATGTATTTATCCTATAGTGTTATGTTCTGAGGATATAGAAAGGGTTCTAGAGCAAATTCTAATTGAGAATCCATTGGTATAAAGTGTATTAAATGTTATTTTCTGTGGAAAATTCGCTTGCAGCATAACAGCAGTTGCACTTTAGGAAAGCTGCACCAGTGCAGTTTCCCTGAGAACCCTAAATATTCTAGTGAGACTCTGGGATTGATCCATTCAGATCTTCTTGAGCTCCTTACTTTATCATACTCTAAGTAATTACATTTCTTGATAACTATTCCTCCTATTGCAGAGTTGCTTTCTTGTGCAAAAAATTAGATACTGCAGAAGCAATTAAAGCCATTTTCTAGTTGTGGTTGAATACTACTTCCCACTCTGTTAAATGTCTGCATACTAATAATAGAAGAGAATATATGACATCAAAATTGCAATCCTTTTTACGTGAACAGAGGATTGTCCATAAGACAAGTACATCACATGTACATCAGCAAAATGGTCGAGCAGAATGGTTGAATCAGACACTGCTAGAAAAGACGCAATCTATGCGACTTGAAGCATGTTTACCTGATTCCTGGTGGGAGTTTGCTTTTGCAACTGCTACCTATGTCTATAACTATACTCTCATTAAATGTCTCAAATAGAGGATACCTCAGGAGATCTTTACAGGTGAAAGACCTAAAATATCACACCTCTGTGTCTTTGGTTGTGGAGCATATGTGTATCTCCCCAATGAAGTTTACGCAAATAAACTTACACCGTGCTCTGGACTCATGATATTTATTGGGCATGAGGATAATGGCTATAGATTTATTTGTCACACACAAGAAAATGTTATATTCCACTCCACCCAAGCTATCTTTGATAAAAGACACTTCCCTAGATGTCCATTGTCTCATCCCAGAGAACAAATGCCTTCTGGCAGACTAATCCCAGAAATAGAGTCATCAGCACCTGGACCTTTTGGTGTAGATGAACCTGCTCCAACACCCTTTCTACCAACACCTGCACATTCTAGATCCTCTACTCCTCCAATCCCTCCTAATTTGCCAACTTACTCAGAGTTTCTATCTCCCTCTCCTCCACTGACACCAACTAAACGGTCCTTAGTAAAAATCAAAGAGGTTGAAGATGATGAAGATGAAGATGTTGAGATGCATTCTCCAAGCCCTGAAGCTGGTCCTTCACAGTATACTCCATCTCAGGTTCCAACTATAATACCTCAGAAACAAAATAGTGACCCACAGCCAGGAGAAGATATTCTTTCTCTGAGATATGGCTTGAGGAGATCAACCTGTGAGACTAGAGTCCCTCACAGAGAAGACAATATATATGGAGAGGATCACCATCCTACAGATGTCCTGAGGTGCCCTGAGTGGCGACAACATCCTGGTGAGGCTGATCCAGATATGGTGTGCAGAATGCTTGAGAATGCTCATAGACATATTCAAGCATAACCTGAAACTATTCCAATTGGAGAAGTATACTATCCATATAGTCAATGGGACAATACCATTGAAATAAATGGAATCTGCTATAAAATTGATTGGGTAGGACAACGACCTATTATAATTGTAAGAGAACAGCTCTATTTCCACCCCAGAACTGTATAATGATGCTCTGGAGTAACCTAAGCCTGTTCAAGTATTACTAAAGTAATACTTAAACACACTAGTATAGCTCTGATTACACTGTGTTATCGCTAAGTTGTGAAGACTCAAGGATCACCCAAGGTGGATGTTCAGGAAGAACTCGATGGAGCTCTTCGTTGGATTGCTCGACTACTTATACAAGTTCTATCATGGCTATGCTACTACTAATTCACAATCACATGTCCTTCTAGAATATTCTACAATCACATGACCTTGTCACATGATATGATTACCTAAGTTCCCATGCTATTTATAGCTTGACTCCGTTGTGTAACTTGATATTGTTGATCAAGTTTCTAAATGTGTGGGAAGTTCTTTCCTCTTTGGGGGGTCTCATAACACACTGACCCTGACACAAGGAATGTAAACCTAGTATATAATGTAGAATATCCCTTTAGGAGCCTTATTCTAATCTCTGAGGATTCTCCTGGAGGTGAGTTGTATCATAATTACAGACTGTAATATAACTGAGGATTCTCCTGGAGTCTTGTGCCCAGTCGCCCTTACAATAATCAACATAGAGCGAAATAGAATAGATACTCCACCTCCAGCAGGTGAATCAGCTACCACAGCTATTACCAACTACATGGTATGTCTTGCAAGAGAAGGGAAAGCAGAGCATATTCACTTTCTGTTGGCACTCAGAGCAACTGAGACTCATGTTCTACCAAAAACCTTTAAAGATGTAGCTAAACTACCAGCTGACTCTAAGAAAAGGTAGCTTGAATCTTGCCTTGAGGAGCTGAAATCACTCAAAGACAGAGATATTTATGAGATTGTGGACTTTCCTAAGAGAAGAAAAGTGGTCAAGAACTGCTGGGTGTTTAATATCAAGCCTGATGGTCATTATTGATCTCATCTTGTTGCCAAAGGATTTTCTCAAGTTAAAGGCATTGACTTTGATGAATTATTCTCTCCAGGTTGTCTGCTATAAGACTGTGCAACTGCTTCTTGCTGTTGCTGTACTTGAGGATTTAGATATCCAAAGCATTGATGTCAAAACAGTCTACTTATATGGTGATCTGGATGAGGAAATCTATATAGAGCAGCCAGAAGGTTTCAAACTATCTGGGAAAAAAAACAAAGTCTGGTAACTTCGCAAAGCATTGTACAGCCTTAAGCAAGCTGGCTTATCCTGGTGGTGCATAATGACTAAGTCAATGCTTGTCCTCGGATTTAAGAAATGCAAATCTAATGCTAGTGTATACTACTATCATGACAAAAAGACCAAAGCACTTGTTATAGCAATTGTTTATGTTGATGATATATGCTTTATGGATACTAAAGGTTCCCTGCTCCTCAATGAGTTAAAGCAGAAATTTATGGTTAGATGGGAATGTCGTGACCTTGGTAAAACCACAGAGTTCCTAGGCATGCACATAAACTGTAATTGTAAAAATTGAAAGATATTTATTGATCAATGTGAGTATTTGGAGAAGATGCTGGTGTGCTTTAATATTGCAACTAATCCTACTCATACTCCACTGCCATCTGAGTTTAGCTTTAAACCAAATGAAAAGCAGTGTGATCCCAAATTCCACCAAAAGTACCAACAACTGGTTAGTTCTCTAATGTACTTGATAATTAGCTCTATCACAAATAGTCACTTACTATTTGTGATGGGTGCTTTGATACTTTAAATAGTTCAAAAATACAAAGTTAGACAAGTGACAAAAGATGTTGTTAAGTCTGAGGTCTAATCCTCAGACAAGGAGTTCTTATATACAGAATTGTGATGGTCTGTGCACTAGAACAGAGCATCACATGCTACTACCTATTGTTCTACATATGGTAGTGCCTTTGTGCTATAAATAGTGATAATCTAACCATATGGAGGCTGTCCATTGTTCTAAGAAAAGGACAGATGACTATCTATAAGTAATTAATAAAGTCTATGTGCAAACATTGAGGCCTTTATATCTCCACAAATATTAATTGCCTCAGCGCTGTTTTAGACTCATTCTAAGCAGTATAAAAAGGGCTTCTCTGATGCCTAAAAGTGAAGCTTAGATTGTGGTGGTTTCTGAGATATTGGTGATTTAATAAATGGTACCATGGTGGTTACCAGTTGATTTGCCTAATATCTCGACCATGACTGATTGCTTCAAGACGTGACTGGTATTGATTGAAAGGTCTTTTCAAGGGCTTTTGGGTGCTGTTGAGACTGTGGGAATTGTTGAAGAACTGATGAAGATATGGCCAAATGAAGTTTGTGATAGAATATCTAAAGACTCTAAGAGACGATAGACTCATAGTATGGACAAGACTCTTCAGAGAAACCTCAGACTATTTCATTTCTCTATCTTTGGACTCGTACTAAATAGAATAACATCAAACTAACCCATTATTAGACACTAACTCAACTTATCACCCTTATTGCTTCTGTCACTGGACTGTCACTTAACTAGTCACCTTTAGTTACAAATAGTGTTACCATATTGTAATGTAGTCACAATATCTAGTTAGGATAAATACAGCCCAGAAAGAGAAGGGAATAGCAAGTTCTTTCTTTTTGTATTCCCTCTGTAAAATCTTACTCTAAGGAATTGGTACTCTTACTTGTCTTAGGACAACCTCAAGAGTGCTACTCAAAGTCTCATTGACATCTCTCCTCTGATATAACTTCACTAAAAACCTTAACCAGATCCTCAAGAGAGGAGTGTAAAGATATCAAGTGTTAGATATAGGCTTTAAGTTGAAGCACATATTCAACTGTAAGGTCTAGAGTCTTAACACCTACCTCCCAATCTGGCCTTCTACTCAAGCTATCTGTCTTTCCCATTTTACTCTCTGGAACATATTTTAATGTAAAGTTAAATCTAGATAGGTACAAAGCCTATCTTGCTTGTCTTTGATTTAACTTTTGTGGTTTCATGAAATATTCAAGATTCTTATAATCTATCCAAATCTCGAATTTAACCATCACTCCTTCCAGGAAGTGCCTCCATGCTTCTAAGCGTCTGACTACTGCCAACATTTCTTTATTGTATATCTTGTAGTTTCTTTCTATATCACTTAGAGATTTTGAAATAAAAGCAACTGGTCTCCATAATTCATCAGAGCACTTCATTGACAATACTCATCCAGTTGTGTAGTTTGAGGCATTTGCCTCTATTCTAAATTCTTTGTCTAAATTTAGGGCTGCTAATACTAGCTTGGTTGTGAAAACCCTTTTCAACTCGTCAAATACTTTTTGCTGTTCTTGCCCCCATTACCATTTTACATTCCTCTTTGTTAATACATTCATTGGCTTTGCTACTTGAGCGAAATTTTTAATAAACCTCCTGTAATAATTTACAAGGCCCAGAAATTTCCTGACATCTTTTATGTTCTTTGGCTCTAGCCAATTCAATACTCTGTCCACTTTCTCCATCTCTGTCATATTCTGGAAATATAATAATTATGTAATTTATTTCTCCTAATAATTCTCCTAAAATTAATAATAGTAGGATAGCATAGTAGACTACTCTTCTCCTATTCTGTTAGGAAACCACTCAGAGGCAATCACTCTTAAGCTAATGGATAGTCCTAGAAGCTAGTTTGAAATTCAAGTGAAGTAGATCTATAACACATTGCTAGTATATATACTACACCAGACAATCACATGGGCAGTCACATGCACATGGATCAGTAATCACAATTGTCCTAAATATAGATAGAAGGCATCATACCACATGACACAGACAGGAGAAGTAAGGAATGGTGGGAATGTGATACACAATCTGTTAATAGGCCACTAATAGATTCAGACCCTCAGAACTTACTAAGCATCATCCTAGATGTCCTCTTATATATTCTGGACTTCCTATAAGTCGTACTCTGCTCTGACATCTTTCACCTTCCACCAGAGTCTTCTTTTGAAGTTTATCCTATTGCTAAGTAATATTATTCTCTGACATAGTACATTACTTCGTTCCAGAGTGTACTCTTATCTATTACTCTGCTCCTCTATCCTCCAAAATTCCATCCTTGACAATCTCCATCTCTATTCAATTTAGTCCTATAATAACATCTAGGAACCCTATTTTTCTTGACTTCCACATACATTTCTCTGGTTTGACATATAAGTTATTCTTCTCTAATCTTCTCAATATTTCTTCCACTATTTTGTCATACTCCTTTTCAGTTTCTGTTCCCACCAGTATATTATCTACAAATGCTGCTATTTTTCCTTCATTTATTAAGTCTCTCAGAATTTCATTCATCATTACCTGGAATATTGCTGGCGAGTTTGTCATTCCAAAAAACATAACTGTTGGCTCAAAGGAGCTGATATACACTGTTCCACTCATCCCCTTCTTTAATCCTCACATTGTTGAACCCCTATCTCAGATCTATTTTCATAAATACTTTCTTGCTACCCATGTTGTCTATTAGGTCTGTAATTAATGGTAGCAGGTAATTGTTCTTCACTGTCTGATCATTCAGATTACAGTAGTCTAACACTATCCTCTTTTTTTTTATCTTTTTTGCCCACAAAGAATACTGGTAATGTCTGGGGTGATTTTGAAGGTCTAATATAGCCTTTCCTTAATTGATCATCCACAAATCTTTGAACCTTCTCTCTCTTGTCTTTGGAAAGAGGGTATATTCTTCTCTTTTGTGGTTTAAATGTCTCTTTGAGATTGATAGTGTGATCCCAAATCTTTCTGGTTGGCATTCTTTCCGACTATACCTTCCCAAATACCTTCTTTTACTTCCAAAACTTCCTTGGGACCATTTTCTCAATTTTTCTGTGGTCCTCTTTCATTTCTTCCTCTTTTCCCCAGTCTTTTTTATTATCTATTGCCTATCTGACAATTTTTTTTTCCTCTAGAGTTACTACCCTTTTTCCCTTTTTGACTTTCTTCTCTTCTTTCTTTAGTACTGCCCTGCCATACAAAGGCAGGCATCTCGTTATCTTTACTTCTCTAGTCTCCCAATCTATTTCTGGGTTGTATGCCTATAACCATGGCATCCTTAGTATTACTTTCATCTTCCCTAAGTTGTATACATCCATCCTCATTCTTTCTACATGGCCTTTATAGTACACGTTTGCTTCCACCTGATGTATAATGGCCCCCCCACTGTTATTGGTTCCATTGACATTTCTGACCATTATTGGTCTTTCTAACTTCTGCAGCTTGAACTCATGCTTTGCTACTATTCTTTTGTCCATGAACATTCCTGTCATACTACTATCCAAGAGCGCCTTGACTATGACTCCCTCATGTGTATCAACCTTTTCTACACTAATGTTTAACCATACCTCTCTTAGTATTTTGAAAGCTCTTTTGACCTCTTTTTGACTACCCCCTTCTTTTGTTGTGCTTTTTGGGTCTCCTGCTCATGTGCCACTTTGCTGCACCTTTGCCTCTCTGGGCCATGCCACCTCTCTATCTCTTTTCTCTTACATCTACACCAATTCAACACTTCTAACCTTCTCCTGAAGATCACTCCCTGTTCCCTGTTATCTTCCACATGATATCCTTGGCTTTTGTACCTTTCACAAGTTAGGTGTTAGAAAAGCTAACTCTGAGCTGGAATTAAGCCAACTGCTCTTTATCAGTGTTAGACAAAGAGAACTCGTTAGAGTCCTTGCTATATTAGATTTATCTACTTATACTACTTCTAGTTAGTCTGTGCACTCTTTACTTGCACTCCCAGTTAAACTCTTGTGACATCATGTGATGTGACATGTGATGTGACTTGATGTGATATGACTTTCCCATGCTATTTATAGAAAATAAATAAAATAAAATAAAAATGTCTTAGAGAGGTGATTCATGATATTAGGTACAAAACTACTACTTTCTTTGTATACTACCTGTAAGGGGACTACCCTAGGGTTGGGCTTAGTGACGTGAGTAGGTTCCCACCTAAGAGCCGTCGTCTCTCCGATCACCTTCCCACTGTCTGCCTTCCTTCTCTTCTGTGTCATACTGTGTGAACCTGTAAATCTAATATTGGACTCTGTGGGAATATATGTCAGGTACCATGAAAACGGTGCCTAGACTATCTAGTAGTATAAATACTGGTCTTCTGTTGTAGATATACCTCAGTTGAATCTCACACTAGCTTCAGGATCTCTCCATTAGCTTAAGGGTCTATCGCCTCTGAGTGAT
>Ga0153965_1000311_pt1 | contig 10584 bp, 8 predicted proteins | sample TSFL049MetaG_FD_104707 | JGI IMG/M metagenome (GOLD analysis project Ga0153965, IMG submission 104707) | Attine ant fungus gardens microbial communities from Florida, USA - TSFL049 MetaG | ecosystem: Host-associated > Fungi > Mycelium > Unclassified | place: USA: Florida, Paynes | collected... | reverse complement strand
GGTACCATGAGAACGGTGCCTTGACGATCTAGTAGTATAAGTACTAGTCTTCTGTTGTAGATATACTTCAGTTGAATATCACTCTAGCTTCAGGATCTACTCATTAGCTTAAGGGTCATTCGCTTTGTGTGTGAACCAGTGTCCTAACAATACCTCTATCATCATCCCTTTCTATTGCTCTAGAGCTTAATGGCTATTTTAAGTGACTGAGTCTCTATTTTTCTGAGCATTTTCTTTTAATTTCTGAAAACCACAAAACCTCTCCCTCGACAGGAATTCAAGCCCCAACAGACTTGGGCATTCACTTATGCTAGGAGTTAATAGCTCGCTATGTGTCATTGGAGTTGGTTTCTAGTTGTATAGTCAGCTAAAGAAGAGCCCATATGATGGCACAAGAGTTCTAGGTAGTTCTGCTATATCGACAGCGAGCCAGGCTACTAGACTAGGTAAGGGTAGTAGTGTCATGATGCGAGATGAACGGAATAGCCATTATTAGCAGGTACTCAAAAAAGTCATCAAAAACAGGTTATGATACTCTTATACCACATGCACTGGATTAGGTTAGGGGGTTTATTGGGGACTTGGTAGGTTGTGAGCAGGTTTTTCAAGATTATGAGATAGGTAGGGACTAGACTAGGGAATGATAATAACAGAGGGAATAGGAGGGAGACCTGGCTAGGAATTAGGGGAGTTAGGGGGAACAGGAGCAACAAAAATTCCTTTGTGAGTAGAAAGGACTATGAATAGGTGCTATGGGCTAGAGAACATCTCTAGTCCTTTCCATTTTGTCTTTTTATAAGACTCATCAGACATCTTTTCAAACTATACCATAACACACTTGAATAACATTATGTCCTTAAGACAATAGTCAAGTTTACTTTTAGAATAATAAGTAAACTCTGTCCATGTGCAAGTGGAGTACTTGCATCATTTCTTGGGTTTGGGGTATATTTAGGTTTAGGGGGTTAGGTTAGGGTTATGTTAGGGTTCTAAGCCAGTCCTTTGCTCAAACTTTGTTGAATATTGGCATTCCATCAGCCAACAATCTAGTGAAAAAATTGTTCTGTAGGTTAGGGCTGTCTATAATTGTATTGAGAAAAGCTTTTTGATCAATTTGTTGATCATTTCTTGGATCATTCATGAATGAGTAACCAAGCCGAGTGTTTGTCAAACTGTCTAAGATATACCCTAAAATCCTTTACTTGATACCAAGAAATACCTTCTTTACAAATATCTTTTGGACATGATGCAAAAGCTCTTGGCCAAACTCCTGAAATAGTTCAAGGAAGATTTTTGATCCATCCCAAATAAACTCTGTATTTTCTTTATTATTCTAGTACACTTGAGAGAGAGAAAGTTGTATATAGACAACTGATGATATCATATGCTGGAGAGAACATGTACTATGGAATGTTGAGTCCTGATCACTATCAAGCTATGTTTTGATAGCATTGTGTCTCTTGTGCACATCAGCAGATGTACTGTTAAAATAAAGGTTATATAGAAATACTGCTCATAAAATGTAGAGCATTTTTGCAAGGATAGGAGTAATATCCTTTGCTTGTGTCTAACTGTTATTATATTGAATGCATAATAAGATGATGAAACAGATAGTAGGATCACCAATTGAGTTTTCCATACATGGATCCTAGACACAGGTCCACATAAATATAAGCAACTCAGAAAGTTTGATCATATAGTCATTATATCCATATTGGAAATATAGTGGTGGAAATTGTGAAGGTGGAAGGATATTCCTAAATAATGTGATTCCTTTGACAATGTCTTCTGGAAGTGGAAGAATATAATTCCTTTTTTCATGGAACAAAAATGCTATCGAACAGCTTAAGATTCAAATATAATTCTTTTTAGCATTTCGAGTCTGCAATTTCTTGAATAGTTGATGAAAGATTTTTCTGTAAATTTTTGTGAGTAGTGTTATTTAGCTCAAACTTGAGACTCACTTCAGATTTTTTGATTTCAGCTACTCTTGGATTGAACCAGGAGTATGATTGATAGTAGCCACTACTATATCAAAAATCCAGGTAATAGTTTCCTTTAATATTGGAAACTTATCTCTGGTCGGTGGCTTTACTAATGATCACAGTTTAGTTGGATTAAGACTCTGAACATGTTCAGACCACCTCGATTGCACCAGGAATGCATCAACATTCTGTATGTCATTAGGATCAAATTTAGGATAACTAGTTATCTAGTCAATCTCTAATTCTAGTTTTGTTACCTAGTCTTTGTCCAAAGATGGCCTAGACAGGTAAGATGAACTTTGACATGAAAATACTGGTTATGCTTGCCCTTGTCTATCTGTTGGGCAGCAACAATATACTATATTGAAGGTAATTATTGACTTTTAAATCCATGGTCCTTTTCATGATGTTTTTACATTGAGCCACCTGTTGCAAATAGCCTGTTACATCTCTTATGACAACAGACCAGAACCATTGTATAAAGCTTTAGCCCACCTAGGGCATCAATACCCTCCAGATCCTTTAACAATGGGTATTCTTCTTAGACTTCAAGTAAGGTACAGATATCTTTATATATTTTTTGGATATTTTTTGTATGTTTTTGTATGATAGTTACAGATATGTTTCAGACCTGTTTGAGATGTTAACAGAATTGAACACTCAAGGCAACACAACATTTTTATTATCTTTTGAAATTGCAATGAATATTCCACCAGGCCAGAGTTAGGCACCAAGTCTAACATAATAATAGGTTCAGTAGATGAACAATACCTATCTTTGTTCTGTAATTTAGTGAGTTTATCTGTTTTTCTTTTCTTTTAGTTGGAACTTACCCATTCAAATATCAGACCATCATATTGCCCATCATCAGGTAGCTTGATCAGAGTAGCACCATCAATTTCCATTGTAGTTATCATCATATGTTGTAAAATTTTCATAAAATTGATTTGGTTTTATTTGGTACATCTTTCCTAATCCTTCTGACATTCAACTCACTCTGGTTCTATGGGAAAGTATGTTATTTTATTACAAAGAGAGAAATTTGATGAAAACTGTCAGAAAAGACTCTAGATACAATTAGCTACTTTTATATTACATAAATCAAGAAGAGCAATATCTTAGCATGAATCATTATCTTGGAGAAATTCACTCCCCTTGTATCTATCAACCCAAATAGCAAAGACAAAGAAGTGGTGATAAGATATCTATCTTATGTTTTTGTTACAAGTTCTTCTCAATCATCAATATCCATACCATACAATCCCAGATCTTTTAGCATCCTTACATACCTGCCAATTCATCAGAATTTTCTTAGAAAGCCACAGAAAAGACTCACAAATATAATTTCTTCCTATCTCTTATTCCCTTCTATTTCCCCTGTTCTTAAGTTCTCTTTTATATTTGATCATCTCTCTAGTACCTACTTGTTTAGTGCACAATTGTGAGATATCTTGGAGATCTTTTATATTTTCATTTGTTATCACTTTTGTTTTGTGATCAATTTCCTTAGATCTCCATCATCTGAAAGTAGGTACCTAGCCGGGTAAAGATCTTGTACCTTAGGAGATATAGCAGTAAATAGTAGGATTCAACATTATATCTGTATCCTGAGATATTGTCATGATGTCTCAATAACAATATCACAACATTATGAGCAGCTTACTCAAACAAAAGCACACCCTTGCTTTATTAAGAGCAAAATTGGAAGAAAGATGAGAAAGAGAGTATTGGAAATGTAAGAGGTTTGAATACCAAGCCCAATATTGCAAAAAGGAGAAGAAAGAAAAGAGGAAACCAACTTCTGAAAATGAATTTGAAATTTTAGTAAGCAGAGTAATGAAGTGTAGAGTGGAATTGAGGAAATAGGAGGCAAAGGAAGAATGGAGAGTTAGATGCTATAAGTACTGAAAAGAGGGGCACAAATGTAGGGAGTGTCCCTAATAGGAAAAAAGAGAAAAGGAAGAAAGAGGAAGGAAGCCGGCATGCCTAGTAAAGGGAAAGGTGTAGAAAAACAAAAGGAAGTTGAAAAAAGTTAAGGAGAAAGAAGTGATATATGTGGCCAAGCCACAAGAAGTGTAGCAAGAAGAGTGGAGGAGGAGCCTAGCACACATCTTATGACAAAAGGCACAGAAACATTATAGAGAAGATATTCTAGATGAGGTATACCTATTCAAGTTTGGGTGGTATATGGGGAAAGTGATTGCAATGTATGTAGAGTATAACAAATATGGAAAGAAGAGATGTTATATAAAGGAGAATAAAAAACAAAAGGTGATTTCAGATGGTATAGATGTTAAGAAAAGAAAGTGGAGAAAGTAGTGTGCTCCATAGAGGGAAAAGCACAGCAAAGTAGCACATAGTCAGAAGAACCAAAAGGCACAGCAAAAGAGAAAAAGAAAGAAAGAAATGTCAGGAGAATGTTTAAAATCCTAAGAAAAGTATGGTTGGATATTAGAATAGAGAAAGTAAATACACATGAAGATGTAACAATGAAAGCGCTCTTAGATAGCAATGCTATAAAAATATTCATAGACAGAGAAATGGCCAAGAAACATGGTTTCAAGATGAAATTAGAAAGACCTCTAAAAGTGAAAAATATAGACAGAACAGAAAACAGTAGAGGAAATATTATGTATTAGGTAAAAGTCAACATCTTCTATAAAAACTATGTAGAAAAGATAAAAATAGATGTGTGTAACTTAGGGAAGACAGAAGTGATACTAGGGATGTCTTGGCTGCAAGTGCACAACCTAAAAATAAATTGGGAAATAGAAGAAATGAAGATAACGAGATATTTACTCTTCTATGGAAAAAATTTAGTAGTGAAGGAAGATATAGAGCAAAAAAAGAAGATGGGAAAGAAAATAAGAAACATAGAAAAAGCTGATAAAGAGGAGTGGAAATAGACAATAGAAGAAAAGTTTGACAAGGAAATCAAGCTAGATAAAGAAAAAGTGAAAGAAATAGTGCTACAGAAGTTTTATAAATGACTAAAAGTTTTTGGAAAAGTTAAGTCAGAAAGAATGCTAACAAGAAAGTCATAGGACCATGCAATTAATCTGAAAAAAGATTTCATCCCAAAGAAGAAAAAAACATATTTGATGTCAAGCCAAAAAAAAAAAGAAATATAGAAATTTGTGGAAAAGCAGCTGAGAAAAGAGTATATTAGACTCTCAAAATTGCTATAAACCTTACCAGTATTCTTTGTGGGAAAAAAGAATGGAAAGAAAAGAATAGTACAAGATTATTAGTACCTAAATAAGGGGACAATCAAGAATAATTACCCCCTACCTGTCATAACTTGGCAAAACAGTTAAGTCAATATTTATATTTTTTTTCTTTAGATTATTACTAAGGTAAAGTATGGAAAATATCACATGACAAGTCATAGAGTCATAGAATGGTCATATCACATGAAGTCACAAGTCACAGTCATAGCATATGACAAAGAAGTCAGCTGATAGACATGAAGACTATGGGAGACAAAGTACATAGCTACAATAGTAATTGTATATATAGTATAGCAAATCTAATAGGAACTCTATCAAGTTCTCTTTGTTAATCACTGAACAAAGAGCAGTTGGCTTTATTCCAGCTTAGAGTTTAGCAACCTTACATTACCAGTGATTTCAGATCTAATCGACACTATGGAGACAAAGTGAGTATTCACAAAAATAAATCTGCAGTGAGAATACAATAATGTATAAATAAAGAAGAGAAATGAGTGAAAGACAGTGTTCACAATACACCTAGGAGTATATAAACTCACTGTTATGTTTTTTGGTCTTACAAACTTGCTAGCAACTTTCTAGATGATGATAAACAATATTTTGAGGAATCTTATAAATACAGGAAAAATAGCAGTATTTATGAACAATGTCTTAGTAGGAACAGAGAACGAAAAGCAACATGATAAAATAGTAAAAGAAGTATTAAGAAGAATAAAGAAAAATAACCTTTACATAAAGCCAGAGAAGTGTGTATGGAAAGTAAAAGAAATTGACTTTTTGGGACTAGTAATGGAATCAAAAGAAATTAAAATGCAAAAAAAAAAAGTGGCAGAAGTCCTGGAATAGCCAAGGCCAAAAACAATCAAAAAAGTACGAAAGTTCTTAGGATTAGCAAACTATTATAGATAATTCATCAAGAACTTCGCTAAGATAGCTAAACTAATATATAAGCTGGTCAAAGAAGACGAAAGGTAGAATTGGAGAAAGGAACAGAAAAAGGTGTTTAAGCAGTTGAAATGAGTGTTCATGACACAACCAATATTGGTAGCACTGGATTTGGATAGAGAAATAAGAATAGAAACAGATACATCAGAGTATGCAACTAAGAAAGTGTTGTTTATGAAATGTGAAGACAAGAAGTAAAGGCCAGTGGCTTTTATCTCAAAGTTGTTAAATGAGGCAAAAAGAAATTACAAAATTCATGATAGAGAGATGTTGGCAATAGTTAAATGCTTGGACAAGTGAAGACACCTGTTGAAAAGAACACAAAACAAATTTGAGATCTGAAGCAATCATAAAAATTTGGAATATTTCATAAGCAACCAAAAGTTAAATTACAGACAAGCACGATGGGCCTTATACCTATTCAGATTTGATTTTATACTTAAACATGTGCTAGAATCCAGTATAGGAAAAGCCAACAGTCTGAGCAAATGACCAGATTGGCAAAAAGGGGTTAAGAGAAACAATAAAGATAAAACGTTGTTAAAGAAAGAATAGCTAGAGATTAAAGCAACACAAGTAGCAGAAGTAATAATAGATGAAGTAGATCTATTAAAAAAGATAAGAGGATCAAAGGCAAAGAATGATGAAGTAATAAAAACAGTAGAAGAGATAAAACAAGCAGAAATAAAAATGTTAAGAGATGAAAAATAGAAAGAGGAAAATGGCCTTATACTAAGAGATAGAAAAGTATACATTCCAAAAAATGAGAAACTAAGAGTAGAAATAATCCAGTTGTACTATGATATACCAGTAGGAAAACATGAAAAACAATAGAAAACAACAGAGTTAGTGACGAGGAATTTTTGGTAGCTAAGAGTCATTAAGGAAGTCAAGAAGTATGTAGAAAAATGTGATATATACCAAAGAAACAAAAATTGCACAGAGGCACCTATAAGAAAACTTATGCTAAACGCAATACCAGAAAAACTCTGGACACACATATTAGCAGACTTTATTACAAAATTACTGCTAGCACAAGGGTATGATAGTATCTTAGTAGTATGTGATAGGATAACAAAAATAGTACATTTTGTACCAACTACAGAAAAGACTTCGGTAGAAGGAGTAGCAAGATTGTTCTAAGATAATATCTGAAAGTTATATTGTAAGGGGATGCTCTAGAATAGCTTAAGTAACCTGGTATGGGTGAGTATTATCTAGCTTGCCCTCAGATCCTTGGAGCCTGCTATTTATAGTTCCCTTCCTTTTTGTTCTCATTGCTATAATTAGTACTATATAGCTTTATTAGATATAGTAGTTATTAGTGTCTTGGTCTGTGTTCCCTTAGTGACTGACACATGGACTAAGCTAGTCTAGTATATATAACTAGTAATGTATGGTAGAATACCTTACCTCAACATTAATTGAAACTCCTAGGCTATTCATTGTTCCTTTTTAAGTTTGCCTTTGCTACTCATGCCTAGTGTGATTAAGGGTTGCCTATGAGTGATCCCCTTACATATATAGTTTACTAGAAAGTATCACAAATAGTCACTTACTATTTGTGATAGGTGCTTTGATACTTTAAAGAGTTTAAAAATGCGAAGTTAGACAAGTGACAAAAGATGTTGTTAAGTCTAAGGTCTAATCCTCAGACTATGAGTCCTTATATACAGAAAAGTGATAGTCTGTGTACTAGGACAGAGCATTACATGCTACTACCTATTGTTCTACATATAGTAGTGCCTTTGTGCTAGAAATAGTGATAACTTAACCATATGGAGGCTGTTCTTTGTTCTAAGAAAAGGATAGACGACTATCTATGAGTAATTAATGAAGTTTATGTATAAACATTAAGGCCTTCATATCTCTACTAATATTAATTGCCTCAGCACTGTTTTAGGCTCATTCTAAGCAGTATGAAGAGGGCTTCTCTGATGCCTAAAAGCAAAGCTTAGATCATGGTAGTTTTTGAGATATTGGCAATTTAATAAACAGTACCATGGTGGTTACTAGTTGATCTACCTAATATCTCAACCATTACTGATTACTTCAAAATGTGACTGGTATCGATTGAAAGGTCTTTTCAAGGGCTTTTGGGTACCATTGAGACTATGAGAATCATTGAAGAACTGATGGAGATATGGCTGAATGAAGTTTGTGATAGACAAAAGCTACAAAATGCATTTTTCACTATCTAAAAGACACTCAAGATTTTTTCTTGGTTTTAGGACATCATGGCAGAGGAGCAATTGATATTGTTGGTTGAACTGACTCAGATTAGGCTAGTAATGTTGATACAAGGCACTCAGTGAAAAATTTTGTTTTTGATGTAGCTAAAGGATATATCAGGAATAACTCTAGAAGAAAAATTTACTCTAGGAGGGCTTGGCCTCAATGACAAGTTGTGCCCACCTCTACACTTACCCCTTTTGAATTTCAGTAGGATTATATTTGAGAGAAAGTATCAAACAGAGTGGAGTTTTCCTAAAAGAGAATGAAACTAAGATAAATTATGATAAATGGGATTATTTAAATAATTTGGAAGATTCCGGAGTGGCTGATAGTTAGGTAACTAAGCCATGTGCATCACAATGTCACTATCATGACAGGATACATCTCTTGGTCTTTAAAAAACAGATATCTGTTGCTATCTCTTCAGTTAAAGCTGAATATGAGTTATGAGAGTCCCAAAAAGGAAATAACTTCCTATACTTTTAAACAGTTGATTTATAACAGACCATATAGAAATAGTATAAGTAATATATACAATATAACAGGAAACTCTATTGAGTTCTTCCTAAATATCCACCTAGGGTGAACTCTGAGTATTCATAGCATGATGTTAACGATATGTGATATCAGCAAACATAAAAAAAGAAGCAGTATGGCTTTGAACGTTTTTTAAGAAAGTCGATTACTCTCAAACTCAAGCTACTATAGTACATGCTGATAATCAGGGTACAATAGCCTTTGCCTGAAATCCAGTTTCTTATTCTAGAGCCAAGCACATCAATATTTGCTTCTATTTTATTTGAGAATACATCAACAAAGCTGAAATAAAATTACAGTATATTCTTACCCTGTCACAAACTTCATTTAGCCATATCTCCATCAATTCTTCAACGATTCTCATGATCTTAATGGCTATGGAAAGCCCTTAGAAAGACCTTTTGATTAATGTTAGTCATGTCTCAAGGTGATCAATATTGGCTGAGATATTAGGCAGATCAACTGGTAACCACTATGGTACCATTTATTAAATTGCCAATATCTCGGAAACTGCTATGATTGATACTTTGGTTCTAGGCTCATCAGAAGCCCTCTTCATACTGCTCAGAATGAGCCTAAAATGACCTCAAGGAAATTAATATCAGTGGAGATATGAAGGCCTCAATGTTTGTACATAAACTTCATTAATTACTCATAGATAGTCATCTGTTCTTTTCTTAGAACAAAGGACAGTCTCCATAAGGTTAAGTTATCACTATATTAAGCACAAAGGCACTACTATATGTAGAATAATAGGTAGTAGCATGTGATGATCTGTCCTAGTGCACAGACTATCATAATTATGTATATAAGGACTCATAGTCTGAGGATTAGACCTCAGACTTAACAATATCTTTCATCACTCATCTAACTTCATATTTTTGAACTATTTAAAGTAACAAATAAGTAATAAATACTCATTCAGCTAATGAAATAATCAAAGAAATAATCTTTATAGTTCAAAACACCCATTACAAATAGTAAGTGACCATTTGTGATATACCCATCAAATAGTTGCTGACATTCTTACCAAAGCCCTCTCTTGTAAGGCATTTGAAAAATTTTGTGAAGCTCTTGAAGTCATCAAAATCTCTCATTGAGTGAGAGTGTTGAAGGGTGCAATTTGAGACTGGTTTGGAATTCCTCAATTAGCTGGCACTGCAGCTAGTTTCTGTCCCATCTCCATTCCATCTCAAAAAATTTACTATTAGTCATCAAAAAAATTTTAGACATATATAAATGCACTCACCATTTGACTGAAGTTTGACTCATTTCATTTGGACTTCAGGTGTGTATCTAGACAAGTTCACATTAATATAATTGAGTCATTTCATTTGGACTTCAGGTGCCATCCTGTTGATTGTTGAGATTCATACACACACATTCCTTCCCCTGCTTATACCTCTTAAGAGAAAGCCAGTTTATAAGGCCAGATATAGGCCTGAGGCATAAAGCAAAGTGGACCTGCATTGATTGATACATGCACCAACATGTCATACTACATAGCATCCATCAACTACTCAAGCATCCTACTAATTCCGACCACAGACTGTGCTCATATGCTAATAAATTGTTGAGTTAAAAAAAATCCTACTAGGTTTATCTAATCATGTTTATATATGTGCATCCAGCTTGTTTCACTCACTTCATGC
>Ga0153965_1000309_pt1 | contig 10590 bp, 13 predicted proteins | sample TSFL049MetaG_FD_104707 | JGI IMG/M metagenome (GOLD analysis project Ga0153965, IMG submission 104707) | Attine ant fungus gardens microbial communities from Florida, USA - TSFL049 MetaG | ecosystem: Host-associated > Fungi > Mycelium > Unclassified | place: USA: Florida, Paynes | collected... | reverse complement strand
TGATATTATCAGTGATTTCAGCTCAAAACTGACAATTCTGTCATAACTAAAAACAATTATAACACTTATTCTTACCAACAGAACTGAAAATTAAGTTTCGGTACTTATAAGACAGTAGTGATGGAAAGTAGTTATATGAATTTCCTCCTACCTCATGGGTAGTGAGGTCATTATAGGTAGTGTTGCCTCAATAACTGATTTTATCTCATTGCATACTAGGGCCATACGGGCAATCCTTGATCACACCTTAACTGGTAAATATAAAGGTTCCTTATAAAAGACTGACTATCTCTATGATCATTCCTGAGTAGAGATCAGGTTATAGAGTTATAAATGACCAATGTATCACAAATAGTCACTTACTTGATTTGCAATTGAAGATTGGATATTCAAAAGGCTTAAAAATGTGAAGGTAGGCAGTGTTAGGGAACCACTCAGAGGCAATCACCCTTAAGCTAATAAATAGTTCTGGAAGCTAAGTTGAGATTCAAGTGAAGTATATCTACAATACATTGCTAGTATATATAGCCTACACCAGACAATCCCACAGGCAGTCATATGCATATTATCACAAATGGCCACTTACTTGGTTTGTGATGGATTGAGATATAGATTCAAAGAGCTTATAAGCAGAGTTAGACAAGCGACAAAAGATGTTGTTAAGTCTAAGGTCTAATCCTCAGACAGGGAGTCCTTATATACAGAAAAGTGATAGTCTATGCACTAGGACAGAGTATCACATGCTACTACCTATTGTTCTATATATGGTAGTGCCTTTGTATTAGAAATAGTGATAACCTAACCATATGGAGGCTGTCCTTTGTTCTAAGAAAAGGACAGATGACTATCTATGGATAATTAATAAAGTCTATGTGCAAACATTGAGGCCTTCATATCTCCATGAATATTAATTGCCTCAGTGCTGTTTTAGGCTCATTCTGAGCAGTATGAAAAGGGCTTCTCTAATGCCTAAAAGTGAAGCTTAGATCGTGGCAGTTTCTGAGATATTGGCAATTTAATAAACAGTATTATGGTAGTTACCAGTTGATCTGTCTAATATCTCAGCCATCACTGATCGCTTTGAGATGTGACTAGTATCGATCAAAAGGTCTTTTCGGGGGCTTTCGGGTGCCATTAAGACTGTGGAAATTGTCAAAGAACTGATAGAGATATGGCCAAATAAAGTTTGTGACATATATGGATTAGTAATCATAATAGTTGTTAGGGAACCACTCAGAGGCAATCTTTCTTAAGCTAGTGGATAGTTCCAGAAGCTAGTTTGAGATTCAAGTGAAGTAAATCTACAACACATTACTAGTATATATACTATATCAGACAATCACATGGGCAGTCACATGCACATAGATCAGTAATCACAATTGTCCTAATTATAGATAGAAGGCATCGTACTGCATAACACAAATAGGAGAAGTAAGGAACGATAAGAATGCGATACACAATCTGTTAATAGACCACTAATAGATTCAGACCCTCAGAACTTACTAAGCATCACCCTAGATGTCCCCTTATAATAGTCCTTAATTAGATTAGAAGGCATCACACCACATGACACAGACAAGAGAAGTAAGGAACAGTAGAAATATAATATAAATGAATATAGAACTCCTAGAAGATGCGAGCTCACTGGACTTACTAAGCAATACCCTAGATGTCCCCTTACAGACAGTGACAAAAGATGTTGTTAAGTCTAAGGTCTAATCCTCAGACAGAGAGTCCTGAAATACAGAAAAGTAATAGTTTGTGCACTAGAACAGAGTATCACATACTACTACCTATTGTTCTATATATGGTAGTGCCTTTGTACTTGAAAATGCAATAACTTAACCTTATAGAGGCTATTTATTGTTCTAAAAACAGGACAGATAACTATCTATAGGTAATTAATGAAGTCTATGTGCAAACATTAAGACCTCCATATCTCCACTAATATTAATTGTCTCAGCATTGTTTTAGGCTTATTCTAAGCAGTATGAAGAGGACTTCTCTGATGCCTAAAAGCAAAGCTTAGATCATAGCAGTTGCTGAGATATTGGTGATTTAGTAAACAGTACTATAATAGTTATCTGTTGATCTGTCTAATATCTTGGCCATTATTGATTGCTTTGTGACGTGACTGGTATTGATCAAAAGGTCTTTTCAAGGGCTTTTGGGTGCTGTTGAGACTGTGAGAATCATCAAAGAATTGATGGAGATATGGCCAAATAAAGTTTGTGATATAATGATCTTTATCAAGTTTTTAAAGGTATATCTGTTATAACTTGGTAAAATGGCTGTATCATTATTTATATTTCTTTTCTTTTCTTTTTCTTTTCTTTTATCTTGGACTTACTACACAAAAGGGAGTGCAGGAAAGTATTATATCACAAGTATCACATTACAAGTGTCACAAATCACAGCATCACATCACATCACATCATATAATAGGTTACATAATAAGCATGGGAAAGTAGGGCACAGACCATGTAGTATGTAAGAGGTTACTCAATAGCAACTCTAATCATATCTAATGATTAGTAAAGAAAGCAGACTTAAGAAGGAATGATAGATAGCCCAGGAGTTTCAATCAATGTTGAGGTAAGGTATTCTACTGTACATTACTAGCTATATATACTAGACTAACTAGTCTGTGCACCCATTGCTAAGAGAACACAGATCAGAACACTAATAATCACACTACCTAATAAGGCTACATCATACTGATGGGGCAGACCTGAACTAAGGGGAAGAGTTGTGGGAATAGCAGACCTTTAGCAGATTATAGAACAAGCTAGACGATACTTACTCATACCAGCTAACCTAAGCTACTCTATTGCTGACATCATAAGACATCCTCTTACATAGTAGTTGTATAAGTAGTGTGTCAAACTAGCTAACTCCAAAACTGGAATTAAGCCAACTGCTCCTTTATTAGCATTTGACAAGAAGAACTTGATAGAATTCCCATTAGATTTTCTATACTACTTATACAACTACTACATGGTCTGTGCACTACTTTCCCATGCTTATCATGTGACCTATCATATGACTGTGACATAACACTTTCCCACACTCCCTTCTGTATAGTAAGTCCAAGAAAAAGAAAAGAAAAGAAAAGAAATATAAATAATAACTTAGCCATTTTGCCAAGTCTTTGCCAAGTCATGACACCACTCTCCTCTTAAGTTTCCTTGTCCCAAGGAATTCTCTACAACTCATAGCATGGGTCCATCATATTGTTTATCTTGTTGTCATCTTCTTCTGTCCATTCTCTAACTTCTGAATTTTCTTCCCTGATTTTTTCTTTCTCTATAATTGTTTCCATTTTTCTTTTCCCTGATCACTTTTCTTTCCACCATCTCCAATTCCTTTCCAGTCTTTCCCAATATTCTTGGTCGTATCTTTTATTTGAACATCCAAACAGTTTTCTTGCTGTAAATCTCCCTGGCAATTCTCCTCTTTTAAACGTTCCTTCCTCGTGTTCTTGTCTTGCTACATCTTCTATGTCTCATCAATATTCTTTTTCGAACTCTTTGATTGCTTTTTTTGCATTCTTCAAATTCTCTCTTTCTTCCCAAGTGTCTGACTCTGCTGTAAATCCTTTCCAGTGTACCAAGTATTTACCCTTCTCTTTTATCCATCGTTTATTTAGGATTCTCTCAACTTTCCATTCTTCTTCTCCTTTAATTATAACTAGAGCTAGCTGCTCCTTTCTCTGCCTCTCTACCTGGCCCATATATCTATGTATTCTACTAACGTTCACTACTAGATGTATTTTAATAGTAGTGGGTAGCTCTAGTTCAACTGTATTTGATGATACCACCTTCTTGATCTTGTAGGGCCCTATAAATCTCTCTGTTAATTTTTCTGTCCTTCTCCCAACTATTTGATACTTTAAATTCTTGGTACTGAGCATGACCAAATCTCCTACTTTATACTCCTCTACATCTGATCTCTTTCTGTCTGCATACTTCCTCATTTCTTTTTGTGTTTTCTCCAGTACTGCTTTTACTTCCTCCTGTATTTCCTTCATCTTTTCAATGAATTTCTCTACTCCTGCATACTTTTCCTTCTTCCTCTCTTTGAACCCCATCCTGGGATCTTGCCTGTAATTTGCCTTAAAAGATGACGTTCTTGTGCTTGAGTGCGCTTTATTGTTATATGCAAACTCAGCTGTTCCTAGCCACTCAGGCCATTGCTCTTGCCTATAGTTGATAAACATTCTGAGGTACTGCTCTAACTCTTGGTTTACTCTCTCAGTTTGCCTATCTGTTTGCAGATGAAATGCTATCGACAATTTACTCTTTATCCCCAATATCCCATTCAGCTCTTTCATTAATCCTGCCATGAATTGTGGTCCTTGGTCTGATATGATACTTTCTGGTAACCCATGTAATTTCCACAGGTTGTTTCTAAATAACCTTGCTAGTCCCTCTGCCGATGTTTTCTCTGTAGTAGATATGAAGTATACCATTTTTGTCAGTCTGTTGACTACTACTAAGATTGAGTCATATCCCTGTGCTAAAGGCAGTTTTGTGATAAAATCTGCCAATATATGCGTCCATGGTTTCTCTGGGATAGAATTTAGCATAAATTTCCCTGCTGGCTGTTTTGTGTAGTTTTTGTTATGCTGGCAAGCATCGCACCCTTCCATATATCTCTTTACCTCTTTTGTAACTCCTGGCCATCAAAAGTTTTGAGTGACCAGTTCTACTGTCTTCCACTGTTCCCCATGGCTTCCTACTGGCATATTGTGGTATAGCCTAATAATTTCTGCCTGTAATCTATTATCTTTAGGTACATAGACTTTTCCTTCTTTGTACATGATACTATCTACCTCTCTACTCTTCATCTTTTAACATTTTTACCCCTGCTCACTTCATTTCTTCCACCGCTTTTACTATCTCGTCATCTTTTACATTTGACTTTCTAACCTCCTCTAGTAGATCTACCCTGTTTACTATTATTTTTACTGTTTCCGTTCTTCTTGTTTCTAACCATTTTGGCTTCACCAGTATCTCGTTCTTATTATTCTTTTCTACTCCAATCTCCCAGTCTGGTCTCCTACTTAGACTGTCTGCTTTCTCCATCTTGCTTCCTGAAACATGTTTCAGCATAAAGTCAAACCTTGATAGATATAAAGCCCATCTTGTTTGTCTTTTATTTAACTTTTGTGCCTTTATAAAGTATTCGAGGTTCTTGTGGTCTGTCCAAATCTTGAATTTCACTACTGTTCCTTCCAGGAAATGTCTCTATGCCTCTAAGCATTTCACAACCACTAGTATTTCTTTATCATGTATTTCATAGTTTCTTTCTATATCACTTAGAGATTTAGAAATAAAAGTGACTGGCTTCCACTTTTTATCTGAGCACTTCATTGAAAGTACTCCTCCAGTAGCATAATTTGAAGCATCAGCTTCTACCCTAAACTCCTTGTTTAAATTTGGGGCTGCCAATACTGGTTTACTAGTGAAAATCCTTTTTAGCTTGTCGAATGCTTTCTGTTGCACTTTCTCCCACCACCACCTCTTATCTTTTCATATAAGCACATTTATTAGTCTAGCTACTCGAGCAAAATCTTTAATGAACCTCCTGTAGTAATTTGCGAGGCCCAAGAATTTTCTGATATCTTTCACATTTTTTGGTTGTGGCCAACTAAGCACTCCATCTACCTTTTCTTCCTCTATTTCTATTCTATTGGGTCTAATAACGACCCCTAGGAATTCTATCTTCCTTACTTTCCACACACATTTCTCTGGCTTGATGTATAAGTCGTTTTCCTCTAACCTCCTCAATATTTCTTCTATAATTTCATCATATCCCTCTTCAGTCTCTGTTCCTACTAGCACATCATCTACAAATGCAGCTACCTTTCTTTCGTTGATTAAATTCCTTAAGATTTTGTTTATCATCATCTGAAATGTAACTGGTAAGTTTGTCATCCCAAAGAACATCACTGTTGGCTCAAAGGAACTTATGTGTATTGTAAATGCTCCCTTCTACTCGTCCTCTTCTTTAATCCTGATGTTATTTGTTGAAGTAGACTATCGCAGTTGTACCTTCACAGTTGTAGAGGCAGAGCTTGATGACATCATCATCAAATAGTACCACATCAGTCAGACGACTGTTGTGTCTATATATCAGAAACTCTTTACTACTATACCTTAGTCGTCAATCTATATTGTTGACCACTGAGACCTGTTTTGCTAGTTCTTCTTATTTATATCTAATGACAACATCTTAGACTTACTGTGTAAAAGGTAGTTAGTCATCAATCTACATTGTTGACCACTAAGACTTACTATATAAAAGGTTATGGGCCCTGGCGCTCACTAAATTTTACCAGAAACTTGATATTAAATACAGAAATGTCTTCAACCATATCTACTTTCTCTGAAACAGACAAATTTGATGGTACCAACTGGTCATCATGGCAAAAACTTATTCGCATAGCAGCCGTGGCAAAAGAAGTATTTGGTTACTTGGATGGCTCTATCACATGTCCCTCTACTCCACCAGCAATAACACCTTCTCTTGCTGAAACATCTTGGGACTCAAATACTCCATCTCTCAATGAATAGAAAGTACATAATGCCTGGACACTAGGACTACTTATATTCAATACTGTAAGGGGACAGCCTGAGATCGCTTAGATAACCTGGTAGGGTTCACATCAGCTAGCGTCCCACAGATCCTCGGAGTCCACGGTCTATAGTTCCCTTCTCTCTAGTTTGGGTCTCCATCACAGTACTACATAGCTATATCTGGTAGTGTAGTTATTATTGTCCTGATGTCTGTGTCCATAGCAACTGGCGCACAGACCAGGCTAGTCTAGTATAAGTAGCTAGTGAGAATACCTTACCTCAACAATAGTTTGAGCTCCTGGGCTATCTATCGTTCTGACTTAAGATGTCTCGTTTACTATATTCGAGTGTATTCTGGTGCGCCTCTGAGTACGCCCTTACAAATACCAGGAACCCTGCTAGACTAGGAATTAACATTGACGGTACAGTTGCTGAGGCCTGGACTTCATATATTAATACCTATAAAAAGGCATCAAATATGGCATGGTTAAATGCAGAGCAGACTTTATGAAATATGACTTACTCAGATCACACTGACTTCAATAACTTTATTATTAACATGTGCAACAAATGGTCAGATGCTAGAGCCTTGGGATCAAAGATTAACGATGAAGACTTCAAAGACATAATCGTAACTTCTTTACCCGAATTCTGGAATCCCATAGCTGTGCCACTATATGACCCAAACATGACTTTAGCAGATGCGATACCTTGTCTCCAAATCTAGTATACCAAGATCAACAAAAATCGACCTACCAATATTGACCAGAATGCAATGGCACTTCAAACAAATACTTCCAAACAAAAGGAAAGATCCTAGCTTATTTGTGTTAACCCAAACTATCGACGCCGAGGACACACTATTGAGATGTGTTATTGGCCAGGGGAAGGAAAAGAGGGACAATTTCCTTCTGGTTTTGGAAAAAGAGAAGGCCTAAGAGGAACAGCATTTAGCACAAGACAGGGAGGATTCAAGCTGGAAACTAAAGCTCACATTATGACTACTGATACCCCTGATGAAGGAAACGAGCAAGTTTTTGTATATATGTTAACAGATCAGAAGGACTTCAAGGTATTAGCCACTCTAACATTTAGTGCAAACACACCTTATGATAACCCAAACCCTTGCAGATATAATGAAACGACAATGCGAGGAAGTGTTTCAAAGGGGGTATAAGTAGCTAATACCTGGTCTGAAGAGAATCCTATTATATTTCGTACACAGTCTGAGAATACACCAGACATTCTTACCTTTATCAACTCTGAAGCTACCGATCACTGTTTCGCAGACAGGTCATTGTTTGTGTCCTATACCACTTTGAGTAAACTATATTTTGGGATGTTAGTAGAGAAGGACTCAACATTTGATATCATAGGAAAGGGGAAAGTAAAGTTCGAAACTAGTGTTGATAGAAAAACTAGAAGAGTTTCCATTAATGGTGTTCTATATACTCCTAACCTCAGATCCAACCTGATTTCTGTATCACAACTCAGTACAAAAGGTATAGATATGTTCTTCAAAGAAGAGAACAAAGCTCTAGTATTGACATCTCAAGGAGAGATCATAATGACTGCAACAAAATTTGGCCGATTATATGCAGTTGATGTGAACAAAGCATTAACAGATATCTTCGTTACCCAATCTAAATGGTAGGCTGTAAGCTTTGATATCTGGCATAGGCAATTAGGACATGCAGGTACAGAATTGATATACAACATGATATCTGAAAAATTGGTTAATGGACTCACAACTAAAGGAGAATTGTTTATGAATAGCCTTTGTGAGGATTGTATTTTTGGCAAGTATGCAACTCACCTATTCAATGAGACTGGTTCACAAGAAACAGAACTTCTCAAAAGGATCCATATCGACATCTGGAGACCATCACAAGTTCAATCAGCTGAGGGTTGTACTTACTTTATGCTAATCATGGATGAATTCTCGTCCTACAAAACTGTTGCATTCCTTAAAACAAAGTCAGCAGATGTGACATTAAATATACTAAAGGCCTACTATATTGAAGCAGAACGACAAACTGGCAAGAAGCTCAAGTGCATAAGACTTGACATGGGTAGAGAATGGTGTAACATGGCATGGGAGGATTACCGAGTTGTACATAGCTTGGTATTTGAATTTACTACACCTTACACCCATCAGCAAAATGGTGCCGCTGAATGTAGTATGCAAACAATCCTTAATGGAGTACGATGTATCATGGCTGAATCAGGCATGGCTCTTAAATACTAGGCTGATGTAGTTCAAACAATTGTCTACGTTCGAAACTTTATTCCCTTTTCACGACGACCAAAAACAATTTCAGTAGAAGTTTGGTTTGGAAAATATCAAGATATTTCCCATCTGAGGCCTTTTGGATCAACAGCATATATATATATACCCCAGGACCTAAAGTTATACAAACTCAGTGCAAGATCGGTTCGAGTGTCACTTTTGGGCTATTTTGGACATAATGGGTATAAGCTACTAGATAAATCTACTGGTGCAGTTTTTAGGTCTTGGAACGTCATCTTTGAAGAAGGGATGACACATATAGCCAAGCAACCTAACCCAATAATATTTAACAAAGAAAATGATCCTTTTCAACCAAGCCTGGAACTCAAAACTGAAACAAAACAAGAAAGCACACCTGAAAATCCAAATGCAAACCTTGGTCCAAACTCTGACCCACTACAGGCAACTGTCCCAAGACCACTACCTATCCCAAGAATCCATAATAAGGAAAGAGAATCAAACAAGATATTTACAGTCCAACTGATTAGCCAGACTATTGACAAAGAAAAAGAAACAAACTTACCTTTGGCTGTTCACTGAACATGAAGGGATCCAAAACCTAGTGCAAAACTCAAGGAATCTACTGAGTATCTCAATTATTCTGTCGCCTATATCACTAATATAGATATTCAAGTACCAAAAACTTACAATGAGGCCATGAAAAGACTGGATTTGTGGTTGGATCCCATGACAAAAGAAATTGAAATGCTAAAATTACGAGATGTATTGAGGTTGTGCCTAGACTATCTGGTAAAAATATAGTAGGGTCAAAATGGGTATTCACAGTAAAGTGGAATGAAAAGGGGGTGATTGAGAAAAGAAAAGCTAGGACAGTGGCAAAAGGTTATACTCAGGTGATTGGAGAAGATTATGATAAAACCTATGCTTCAGTGGCAAGATTTGAATCTATTCACCTAGTATATGCAATAGCAGTCTCTTGACGGCTTCGATTATGGCATATCGACTTTATTTCGGTATTTCTCAATAGCAAAAATGTGTTTGACGTATACATAGAGCAGCTTAGAGGTTTTGAGGAAGAGAGAGAAGACTATGTCTGGAAATTGAAGAAAATATTATATGGTACTATGTAAGGAGCCCATGACTGGGCTGAGAACCTAGATAAGACTTTTCAAGGTCATGGCTACTATAAATCATATGCTGATCCTCAAATACATTCCAGAGTGCTCAATAATGAACTCACTTTAACATCTACATAGACAAATGATATACTAGGTGCTTTATCTACTGCTGAAGGTGAAAAACTAGCCAAATATGAACTTGGATCAAGCTATGAGATAAAGGATATAGGGGAGACAAAGCTAATATTAGGAATGCATATCACATGAAACAAGAATAGAGATGTTATCTTAACTCAAAAAGCTTACAGCGAACGCATGCTTGAGCATTTCAAGACGAATCACTGTGTACTAACCTCTACCCCACTACCTCCTAGGAGCTCGCTATCAATAGATGACTGCCCAACAACATTACAGGAAACCAGTGAAATGGCAAAAACTCCATACTGCGAGGCATTAAGGTCATTGATGTGGCTGCAAGTAGTAACTCATCCTGACCTAACATATTGTCATATTCTGGAAATATGATAATTATATAATTTATTTCTCCTAATTATTCTCCTAATATTAATAATAGTAGGATAGCGTAGTAGACTACTCTCCTCCTATTCTGGACTTCCTATAAGTACTGAGTAGTTACAGT
>Ga0153965_1000308_pt1 | contig 10608 bp, 8 predicted proteins | sample TSFL049MetaG_FD_104707 | JGI IMG/M metagenome (GOLD analysis project Ga0153965, IMG submission 104707) | Attine ant fungus gardens microbial communities from Florida, USA - TSFL049 MetaG | ecosystem: Host-associated > Fungi > Mycelium > Unclassified | place: USA: Florida, Paynes | collected... | reverse complement strand
ATTTGGACTTATAGTAAACAAAAAAAACCATTTGCATACTTAGCACTTTTATGTTAATTATCAATTAGTATTACTAAGCCAAACAAAATAATAGTATTTGAATAGTTTTTTTGCTAGCTGTTTGAGCAATAATAAAGCACAAGGTTTTCATCCAGGCCTTTGGCCTGGCTTGTTAAGTTTATGTTGAAGTCAGTCCACTATGCTCCCTTCCTACAACAGTCTGTGAAATAGCAGATAGTATTGTCTGAAAGATTGCTATACTCCTTTTCTTCAACAGTCTGTAAGGATTTTTTTCTAACTCATTTCTTTATCTCTTCAATCATAAGAAAATCAATCTCAAGTCCATTGTCACATACATATACAATCTATAATCTAATGCTATTGAATACTTCTTTATATACTACTTTTTTTTTTTTTTGTTCAAAAATTTATAACGTGGTACTCAATCACAGTCTGCAGTAGACTATCTACAACAAGTAGCCTACATGGGCCTCAAGGACAGATTGTCCTATCATAGGCAAGAGACACTATCAGTATCAAAGAAGAAATCTAACCTAAGAGAAGAGAGAACTAAATATAGGTTGCTCATAACCAACCTTCAAATAACACGTCCAAGTCAAGAGACCTATCATGCCTAGAATACAGAGTCAAATAAAACTGAGAGAGATGAGACTAAGAAACTATCTACAGCACAAAGAAAAAAAAAACCAAGTGAGATACTCATGGAGGCTCAGGGGGCTCAGAGGATGGACGATCCTGAGAAGGGAAGGCAAAGGCACTAGGGTGCTCCTTCAGGAACTTGACAAAGTCCTTGACAGTTGGCACTAGGTCAGTCAAGGGAAAATGGGCAAACCAGCGGCAGTTGGCAAAAATATGTTGACGTGTTTCCACCTGGCAATGGCCACACGGACACTGGGCGCACTCTGCAGGGAAAAAGCACTGTCTGAACTCCCCAATGGGAGCATGGTTGAGAATGGCTCGAGTCGTCCTAGCACACAAGGTGACTGACTCATCAATAAATGAAAGCCAGCCCCTATCTTTAGCATAGGAGGGCTGGAGAAGGTTCTTGATACCACCTTTGAAAGGGAGGAAATAACAATCCTAAGATGAAGAACAAGCAAAGAATGTTCTCTATGCATCGAGGTAGGCAGTAACACTCTTGGATCGAAGAGTGTCAAGCAAAGTAGCTGGATGGTGTCCAGCAGCAATCTTGGTACTGGTAGCATCTTCATGTGCCAAGAAGTAAAGGGACTACTGTGCCTTGCTAGAGCAGTCCCAGAAGTGAATGGAGCGATCAGGGTGATTGGTGAAGAAATCCCTAAGGGCTTGGACAATGGCAAGGGAGTAAGCCTGGCCTGAGTGAACAGAAGCGTCAACTGCTCTTCTAGCTGCAGTAAGAGAATCAGTGATGATGATAATGCGCTTAACGTCAAAGAAAGTGGCCTTAACAACACCAAGTCAAATAGCAAACAACTCTGCGTCTAGAGCTGTGGCTCATCTTGCAGGCATCGAACTGGAGTTTGCGAGTGTGCCCATTGGAGCAGTCACAGGGATGAAAAGAGACCTGATCAGAAAAGTTGTCCAACAACCTACATCCTGGGCGTATTTCAGGATGGGGTGAATTGAAGTGTTCTGTAAGATTAAGAAGTGACGCTTCAGTATCAAGAAGAGAGCTCCTCAACCGAGCACTCTATGCATCAGTGAGAAGAGCAAGGGACTGTGGATGGGAATGAGCACCCTTGGAATTGCAAGCACTAAGAAAAGAGAGTAGTGCATGCTGAGAAGGAAGCATAGCAGCCCTAAGACAGGATTGCTTGGCCAGCTTCTTGAGATGGAAATGAATAGGAATGAGACCTACCAGAGCCTCAATTTTACCAGTTGGAGAAGTGCGAAAAGCACCTAGAATCCAGAGAGCAGCCTTGCATTGCATGGATGCCAAAAGAGAGACCTGTGCCTTAGTAGGAGCTCTAGAAAAGTACCGGAGTCGAAAGCCATAAGTGGCAATAGGAATAATACAGAACTGATAGAGAAGTCGCTTTTGTAGAGGAAGGAGACCTCAAGAGAAGTTGCCAAGTATGCCCATTGTCTTGACAGTGGTTAGTGCCTTGGTAGAATAGAACTGAACATGTTCCTTAAAGGAGAGCTGTCGATTGAAATAAAAGCCCAGGTATTACCAGTAAGTCTTGGGTTTGAGAATAGGAGCGCCAATTGCTGAGAAATCCAGCTCAGGGTTGGAGTTGTTATGTGCTCTAGAAAAGTGAAAAATCTCTGACTTGTCATGCTCCATGACCAAGCCAAAGAACGCCATCAAATCTGAAACTATACTATAACTACTAGTGAGCTCTAATAGGGTTTTGTTATACGTTTTTCTCTAGGAGACCAAGAGACCATCGTCTACATAAGAAAGAATGGAAGTATCTAAGTTGAGAGTCTGAGCTTAATGTTCAAAGAGGTGGAGGAGAGGTGCAATATAGAGCACTGAGAGAATAGGAAAGAGAGCAGAGCCTTACCCCACACCAACATCCACATCACAGGCATGAGAGAGAAAAGAATTCCAGGCATACTGGGTTGATCTACCTACAAGATAGTTAGAAAAGAAACCTACTAAGCAGTCTGTAAAGCCAGAGTGTCGAAGAATCGCAGTAAGCATACTATGATTGAAGAAGGGGAAGAATTGTGCAATATCAAAGGCGATGACACTAGTCTTGAGGCCTTTGGCCCAGCCAGAGTGAACCAAGTGAGTGAGAAAGAGACCAGCATCTTCAGTAGACCTCTGAGCGATGCCACCGAGTTGGTTGGGATGGAGGACACTGTGCTTGACAGTATCAAACTGGAGTCGCCTAGCAATCATTTTCTCAATGAGCTTGCTAAGGGTGTTGAGCAGGACAATGGGTTGAAAGGTCTTGGGAGTGTCGTAGACTGGTTTGCCAGGCTTAGAGATAATGACAGAAACTGACTCCTTGAAGTGTCGAGGCCAGTGTTGCAGAGTGATGCAAAAGTTGGTAAGGGAAAGAATGCTAGAGGCATAGATGTCATCAGCTAGGATACTCTTGAGGTAGCACCAAGTAATGTGATCAGGACCTGGAACAGAGACATTAGAACAGACCTTAAGGGCCTTAGACATTTCTAGTATAGAGAACGATATCCATGGCCGAGAGGCCAGACATGGAACATCATCTAGAATAGATAACTGAACTAAGCGATTAGCAGCAGTATTGTAGGATGAGTGAAGGGCATACCACAAGTCAGAGAGAGAATTGCAGAGAAGACCTTGGTACCGAATGGCCTCCACTACAGGTAACTTATGCTGCTTGACCTAACTCATAAGGTCCCAGGAGCGTTTGTTGGTGGATGCAATCTCTGCAATCCTGTCATCAAAGAAGGACCATTTTGCAGATCTTATAATAGAACAGAACAGATGCCAATCCTCTCTGGCTCCTATGCGTTAATAAGCTGCAAGTGCATCTCTGCACTCATTGTTCCACCACTCCTTCAATCGAGTGGTAACAGTGATGTTCCTAGCATTAACCTCCCATGCATTGGAGATTACCCTAGAAACTGCTGTAGAGAGCAAGTCCAGATCGTCCACAGAGTCTAGCCTGGAGAAGTTGAAAGCACGAAGCCCCATAGTGACAGAAGAGAAAAAGTCGTTCTCCTCGTCACTGTCGTGTTTGAGGACCTTCCTGCTGAAGCAAATGTTCTCTGGTGAGATAAGGAGGTTGGGTTAGAAGAGGAGCATGGTCTAAGGGCCATCTGAGATCAGGCTCAATGCAATACAAGACTTAAGCACAGCTTATGCCTAGAAAGATAAGGTCTATGACTGAGTTAGCATGACCGTCAGTGTCTGGATAATGAGTAGGGGCAGGAAGCTCTGGAAGCGAGCGCACAAGACCAAGAGAGTCAGCCAGGTCTACCAGGGCCTGGCCAGTTGCAGGATGCAAGGAGCGGCTGGATCCCACTCTGCATCTCTAATGTTAAAGTCCTCACCCATATACAATAAGTTGGGGATGTCAATGATCTGATCCAGCATGAACTTGACAGCTGAGTGGTGGTCATCTGAATAGACATTCATAAGAAAGTGACACTCTCCTCTATTGAAGAAAGACAAGAGTAGAATGTCACGGTGGTCAACCACATCTCTTCTCAAACTAAGTCTAGAGAGACGAGAGTGAATAAAAGCCATAACTCGAGGAACGTCCTCAGAGTCCCTAGGAACTCGGACTATCTGGGTCCAGTCAGGGTGAATAGAAGCACCTACTACCTTGTCTACTTCCAGAGAGACAGTAGAGGGAGCATAACAAATAAAGTTCCAGGGAGGTTTCTGGACAAAGAAAATATCATAATGGTCCTTTTGAGACTCAAGAAAAGTATCAACCAGTACATAGTTCTTGCGAACATTTTGCGAATAAATGCATAGTTTAGTTGTACTACACATAATCAGAAGTTGCCTGCTCTAGGACGTTGGATATTGCTGTTACTGGCACAACCTGTGCACAGTTCAGTAGCCTTGTTAGAGTGCTACTGCCTGTCAAAGCGGTGGCGTCAGAAGAGACACTTAGTGTCGTTAGCAGAGTACTCACCCTTGCAGTTTAGACACTTGAAGGTATGAGGGCATGGAGCACCAGCTGCAGTAGCCTCTCTGGGAGGGTTGGACTTGGGATTAGCCTTGCAACACCAAGCTATAGATCTGTGGTTTTCTACTCTGTGTGGTCCACCACATTTCTAGTACTTAGCACCTTGAGCGCGACATGCATGGGTTGGATGTCTCCAGCACCAGCAGTTACAACACTGGGCAACCCCAGGATGCATAGCAGTCCCCCAGACTGTAGCTGTGTGACATCCAAAATTAAAAGAGCAGTTGATAAGGGTCTTGCCCTTGGAACCCTTCTGAGAGTCCCAGATGTCAATCCAAATCACAGACATGTCTGAGCTTGAAGATGCCTTCATAATGCGAGAGTGAGAAGCAAGTACAACTCCTTCAAAGATAGGAGTGTTAGCAATCACAGACTCAACTTGAGCCTGTGTAATGGGAAGCAAAGAGTTGTTGCTCTAGTAAGAAACACCCAAAATCTTCAGAAAAGACTTGGACTGTAGCAGGCAAGGCTCTACCACAGTACTTGTAGCCAAGCTAGTAACTTTCTTAAGCTACTGCTTAATCACATCCAACTCTGCTGCTGATGCAACAAAGTTAGTAGACATGGATATTCCATCCCATGTCTTGCACACTGACTCAACTCTAAGCTTAGAGTGAGCCTCAACCAAGCCCCTGTTACAGGACTCAACTGCAGTAGCAGCATTTGCCACAATGACCTCTGTAGTGGGAGTGTCAAGTGGAATCAACACTTGGCGCCTAGTGGGCCCATGTGTTGTCATCTTGGGTGCCCTTGAGGTACTAGAATAAACTACACCTTTCCTGTTTAGAGAAGCACTAGCACCAAAGCCAGATTGGTGCATGGCTAGGACCTTCTCTATAGAAAGGTCAGGAAACATATCATGGAGACAAAGAAGGCTTTCATACTCTGGGTGAGCAGAGGTCGGAGCAAACCTTGGAATGGACTGGGGGTTTCCACTACGAGCTGCTTAGGCAAAGGATTTAGAAGCCTGCTTGGGCACCTGGGGTTTGGTGGCCACCTTCACGGGGGTGGGCTTAGCGGTAGCCGTCTTGGCTGGTGGAGGTAGAGGAGGTACTCTCGACACCACTGGAGCAGGAGTAGGCACATTCTGGGAAGGTCCAGAGCAGTTAGTAGAAGGAGAGACTTTGTCCTTGCCCTTGCTCTTTTTGTTAGTAACAGTAGTGAAGAGAGCTTCCTCTACTGCTAGTTGATCAACTGCCATCTCAGTATCTAGAAACGGCTCCTGGGGTAAGTTAGAACTATAAAGAGTTCTTATTGCTTCCACAAGTGAAGAAGAATCAGGCTGAGGTGAGACCTTAAAGCGATTCCACCCTGCTACAAATACAGTTTGGAACAAGTGCCACATAATAGAACCTGCTCCTAAAATAGGAGGAAACTCTTCAATGGGACGGCTTCCAATAGGATGCTTCTGAATGAAGTGAGCGATGTGCAATACAGACAAAGCAAGGACTTTGGCATCATTTTCTAAATAGCCAAAGTGACCAGACAAGGATGTGACATGGTGTTCACCATCCCACAAGTCACAATCATGTGTGACATCATATGTGACACCTGAGATAGACTGTCACTGTTACAGATGACTAATGTATTACAGTCACCTGTTATGTCACAGGTGCCTGCCACTGCACTGCCACCCTCCACTTGGGAGGATGACTCAGCCATTTCATGATTTGGGCCATAAGGCATCAAACTGGTTGACAAAGGGGCCTGAGGGGCACAAATCACCCCAGAGGTAAGGCCCCTGCTCTCCTTAGCAGAAACTTGGTCATCCCAACTCATAGAATATATTCTCCCTTCAGGAGCAGAGGGAGAAGGAGCAGCAGGGAGCTGGAGAGGGGCAATTCTGTGAGAGAGCTTACCTGTAATGATTCTAGAGACAGTAGGTGTCCTGGGACCAGGACTGCATTTACTATATTTTCTATTGACTATATACTTGGCTCAGGGATTGTCAGCTCCACATGGATCATACAATATATATTTGGTGACTCTTGCAAAGAGAAGTGGCTATAGTTGAGGGTCAGGAAGTTGAGCTGAGATTATGGGATTTATGTGATGAGAGTCTCAAATGCAATGTTGAGGATAAAAGAAGATGAGCAAGTAAATATGTAGAAGACCTCTCTTCTGGAACTCAATAGTGTAGATATGAGCTACAGTAGTGCTAAAGAAACTATTATCAATCAGCTTGAGGAGTGCTTTTTTCTTTTGCTCAAAGACCTGTGATACAATGTCAGAACAATCAGTAGCTATCTGGTCAGGAAAAAGACTATGGATGATTTCTGGCCACTTGGAATTAGCAGTTATGGTAAGAAAGAGATCTGGTTTATGGAAGTGTCTGCAAATGGCCATAGCATCCTGGAACAGCTGAGTCATGAACCTAGGACTTTCCATATGAGAAGAGGGAAGAATGAGTTTATATCTCAAAGACCCAATATCTTCTCCATCATGCCTATCATATACAGCAACATCTTGTAGTCCCTAGTAAAGCCCAGATCTAAGAGTATGTTGATATGTCCTAGCCCAGTTGAGTTTCCTCTGCTCACAATGTGCCTATGCATCAACAACAAACTGCTGGAAGAGCTTTCCACCATAGAAGAGAGGTAGTTGAGAACTATTTCTGATATGAAGACAATAGGCATAGTAGCATATGTCAGAAACTACCTGTGAGTGAACCTGTTTCTCTTCATTTCTTTGTTTTACATTCTCTCCTTGTTCTCCAAATTAAGCACCACAGATTGGAATTCTTGAATGCTACCTATTCTCCCCCTTTGGAAACAACAAAACATAGTGAAGAGTAGCATATAAAGGACTATTCTGGCTGATGCATTCAAGTCGTCCTCTTCTTGCCTGTAATACCACATCTCTATTGTCTACTATATGATATACTCCTTTCTCTGGAATAATAACTGCAATTTCCTCAGCTGTTGGCAGGTTATGGGTTCTTTGATCCTGTTGCAAATTGATATATAACCTAATTATGATCTCCTCTTGCTCCTCTACTAGCTTTTCTCTAATAAGTTTATAGGCATAACAATAATAACCAATATATGAGTAGTTATCCAAGAGTATCATTTGAAGATCATCCATTACCACAGGATCAAGATTCCTATTATTGAGTTTCCTGACATTAAGCTATTCTGCTGTATCAAGGATGTAGATTTGTGCATAGGCAGGAGGATGATCACCATGAGGAAAAAGGACACCAGTGAGATGATGAAGCTCTCCTTGGATCTTGAAACAGTAGAGGCTAAATTGTCTAGTAACTGAGTTATCAGTTTTGACTCTTACTGAAGTCATAGTAAAATACTATTGTATATTGTTGCAAAATTCTCTTGCAGAATAATTATCTCCAGTCAAGTAGTTGTGAAGGATTCCAGTGAGTAGTTGAAGAGGGGGTAGTTGGATTTGTCTTTGCAAACAGCACATACTAAATTTGGAATGATTGACCCATGAAGAAGTAAGCTTTTCACAGTCAAAGTGAAGAGTATGGCAGTGAGAACAGATGACAGACAGCATGCCCAAGTTGTTATACTGTATATCAGCCTCTAAGAATGGTTGTCCAGTAGGTGGATAATATGCAGGCTGAAAGATAGAAGGTAGAATATCATCTGGAACAATAGCCTCTTGGTTCTAGTTCAACTATTAAGTATGCAGAGTTTTGGTATACAAAAAATTATCATACCTGAATCACATTCTTTTTCATATCTAAGTCTTGAATATTTCCTTTTCTAATATCCTATTATACTTGGTTATTCATCTACTGATAATCAGTGAAATATGTTACTTATAACTCTCAGGATGTCTTCCTGTATATTTCTATCCACATGTAGGTTCCTATTACTATCTCTATTTTGCTGTTCTTCATAATCAAAAGCATTTGCATTCTCATTTCTCCATTCCTCTATTATTTGATTGATTTGAACCTCTTGATTGATTTAAATCTCCTCTATCTGTCTCTCACAATTGTCTTACTGTTCACTTACAGCTACTCTAAGAAAAAAGATATACTATTGCCCCTAAGAAGGAGACCTCTACTCTAGGCCTCTCTTTTAATGAGCAGTTGTCAATCCTGTGCATATACAGATCACAATGGACCCCTAGCACCAGGTTTATGATAGAAGAGTTTACAGGTATACTACCATAGCACTGCTTAAGGAAAAAGTCCTTCTAGAAGAGAAGACTTGAGCTAAGTCGCATACTCCAAGCTCTATACCACAGTTGTAGAGTACTGTCCCCTTTATACCTAGGGCCTGGCTTCTAGTCAAGGTATAGAGAGAGTAGAGAGGTATAAAAGAGCAAAGAGAAGAGTAGGAGAGGGTGGGGAATAGTGACTATGATTTGAGAGAGTGAACTTGATGATAAGCTGGTATTGTTTGTATATGTTGTGTTCCTCTCACATATTCATTTGGGTTGAATTATGAAAGAGAAGGGTTGTAATAATTAAATATTCCATTAAAATTCACTTAAATAAGGAGATAAAAGCAAAAGTCAATCACTATTTTTCTTTAGAATTTACTGAATTTATTCGACTTTATTTGAATTTTATATAGAATTCTTGAGTGAAAAGCAAAGTCATATGACATAATTGCTTGGTCAGTTCTGAGTCAGCTGCCATCTTTCCACATTGGTCTTACATATATACTAGACGAGGTTTTCATCTGGGCCTCTGGCTCTTCTTGAACCCTCTACTAATTCTGTGTTATTAAGTTTGTGTTGAAGTCAGTCCGCTATGCTCCCTTTCTACAATGGTCTGTGCAGTAGCAGATAGTGTTGTTTATCAGGTCGCTTTGCTCTCTTCTAACAACTGTCTGTGCAGCTGCAGATAGTGTTGTCCATCAGGTCACTTTGCTCCCTTCCAACAATGGTCTGCGACACAGTGAGAAATATTGTATGTTAGGTCGCTGTGCTCCCTTCCTTCACTGGTAATTTGCACTGTTGTAAGTCAGGTCACTGTGCTCCCTTCCTTCACTGGTAATTTGCACTGTTGTAAGTCAGGTCGCTGTGCTCCCTTCCTTCACTGGTAATTTGCACTGTTGTAAGTCAGGTCACTGTGCTCTCTTCCTTCACTGGTAATTTGCACTGTTGTAAGTCAGGTCGCTGTGCTCCCTTCCTTCACTGGTAATTTGCACTGTTGTAAGTCAGGTCGCTCTGCTCCCTTCCTATAACAGTGAGGCCAATTTACCCTAATTTATTTGAATTTATTCTGAATTTATCTGAATTTTATAGAGTTTTTGAGTGAAAAAAGGGGTCATGTGACAAAGTTGCTTGGTCAGTTCTGAGTCAGCAGCCATCATCCCACACACGACACAGCATATATACTAGACAAGATTTTCATCCAGGCCTCTAGCCTGGCTTGTGAAGTTTATGTTGAAGTCAGTCTGCTGCACTCCTTTTCTACAACAGTCTGTGAAGTAGCAGATAGTGTTGTCTGTCAGGTCGCTATGCTCTCTTCCTTCAACAGTCTGTGAGGTTAAAGTTTGTTTAATTTCTGTAATATTATGTTATTGAGTTTGTGTTATAGTGAATCCACTATATTTTCTTTCTACAACAGTCTATGAAATAGTAGATAGTATAGTTTGAAAGGTTGCTATGCTTCCTTTCAATAACAGTCTGCTATTTTTTCATCTCTCAAATCATTAAAAATCAATCTCAAATCCATTGTTAGATACAAATACAATCTATAATCTAATGCTATTGAATACTTCTTTATATACTATATTAAGTGTCCTTCTACTCTCTTGGCTCTGCTCTGGAAGAAGTACTGAGGTGAAGTACATCTTGAAAAGGCCACATAAAGTTGTCCATGGGAGAACACTGATGTCTGCAAATAAATCCCCACATGCTCCACTGACTGTCCTTGAGACTTGTTGATAGTCATAGCAAAGGCTAGCCTGACTGGAAATTGAAGTCTCTTGAGTGGCACAGGCAATGTCTCTGCATTAGGTGATAACCTGATCCTTGGAATCAACACCACCTT
>Ga0153965_1000307_pt1 | contig 10609 bp, 10 predicted proteins | sample TSFL049MetaG_FD_104707 | JGI IMG/M metagenome (GOLD analysis project Ga0153965, IMG submission 104707) | Attine ant fungus gardens microbial communities from Florida, USA - TSFL049 MetaG | ecosystem: Host-associated > Fungi > Mycelium > Unclassified | place: USA: Florida, Paynes | collected... | reverse complement strand
TAACAGCAGATGTAGAGTCAATCAAAAATGCTAATACCCAACCTCACAAACAGGTCACTCTCAGCCCAACCAGAGAAGGAACTGAAGCTAATAACCACAACCTAAGCAAACCAGCAACCTACGCTCAGGCTGCTGCCAAACTAAACAACCATAACCAAGAGACCAATTTGTCCAAGACCAATCACCCAACATGACTAATCATCTCATTTGAAAATAGTGTACCAGCCAATGAAAGACGTGATCCTATTATCATAATTAACGATATCAACAAATTCCTAGCAGAAAATATCAAAGTACAACACTTGAAGGTTACAGCAATTAGATGGAACCCTCAGGGAAACTGTGTCTTATATACCAGATCAGACTAACAAGCATTGGACCTACTTATCTTCTCTGACACACTACCAAGTATTATCACACCTGGACATAATGGTCTAGCTAGAGAAAATAAGAAATGGTACAAAATAGAAATTGCAGGCATTTGAACAGGTCTCCAGGATGGTATCAAAGGTGTATTTCCATCCCAACAAATTTACTCACATCTCTGTGAAAACAACCCAGAATATGCCAAGACCAATGTAACACTACTTCCATGCTAGACCTGGCCTCCAACAGAGCTTGGCACACAAGGATTTTCCTCTGTAGTCTTTGTAGTAGACAACAAGGACCAGCATACCCATCTCCTTAAAAATGTCCACATACTGGTAGCCTGGGGTAGAATAGTTTATATGCACAAGTGGATGGACTGCTCCCCTATTATCCAATGCCAGAAGTGCTGGAAATTTGGACACTATGCAGCTAACTGCAAATCAACAACAAAATGCCATATTTGCTATGGTAACCATGAGGAATCACAGCATATACAAACTTGCACAAAATGTACTAACGAAACTAACATGGTCATAAATGGCAATAACTCATGCACATATACTAATCTAAGCTGTATAAACTGCAAAACAGAAGGGATAGATAACTATGCTCATCTTTCAAACTGGACCAGATACCTAATATGCCTCAGAAAACTTGGTGAAGCTTGTGAACAACCAAGACATATAGTGAAAGATAGAATAGCCAAAAGACTAACAACCCAGAAAACCACAACATAACCTACCTAACAAGGGAACTGGTATGCGACCCTAGAGATAGCAACTCCATTTATCAACATTGTAATCTCAGAAGCAAGGACATATTAAGGACATAAACCTAGAGAAAACTCGACAAACCATGGCTGAAATCACTAATACCTTTTGCCAATGACTAGACAACCCAGCAATAACCTTCCTATAAAACCAGTCACAGTAATTCAACTTAACTACAACAAAAAAGAATATACAATCCATGCCTTACTTAATGAACACCAACATGATACTGATATACTACTCCTACAGGAACCAAGATAGGGCCATATTGGAACCAATATACAAGAGAACGACATAAAAGAACTAATTAGACATAGCTCATGGATTCCTATTCTCCCTTACATAGTCTTTAACCCAGACGACCACCAACTATGTGTAATGGTATACCATCAAAAATGTCCTGGATTAGAAATTGCCCTGCACTCAGATATAGTATGAGATAGTGATATCTAGATTATACCCAGGATAACTAACCACAACTATCATTAATATCTACAATGATTCATCATGCCAAAGCAAAAGTGCTACTAGTATACTTCAAACCCTAGAACTCCTAACAAACAGACCAGTAATAATCATTGGAGATTGGAACTTACATCATGCTATGTGGGCTAATGACACATGCAACTACAGAACTAATTCCTAGATAGAAACACTTATTGACTGGCTCACAAATCATGGCCTCCAACTAGTTAATATACCAAGAGTAGCTATATTTGCAGCACACTTAGGCAAAGGACTTCCCTCAGTAATTGACCTCACATTTACTAATGGATAAGCAGCACAACACCTTATGTCATATAACTAGACAGTCCAACAAGACCTCTTCTATAGATCAGATTACTATGCTATCTAATAGACACTCTTCTACAATGCCCAATCTATCAATAACCTTACAGGATAACACTATAACACCAAGAATACTGATATAAAGGAGTGGACAAAGGCACTTGAAGCAAACTTAAACCTCTATTATGCACCACTACACCTTCTACTGGACAAAAACAAGACCCTCACAACAAAGGAACTAGACGAGGTAGCCTTAGCTCTTACCAGGGTAATCTCACTAACCAATGAACAGGCAGCAAAAATTTGAAGGCCCTCAGCAGCAGCTAAACCATAGTGGAATTCAGAACTATCACAGATAGCAGGGGAGATATGATTTCTACAAGACCTACAACTACTATACCTTGAGGAACACAGCATATGGGACCCAGACATTATACTAGAGCTAAAGAGGCTATGTAACTTCTTCAAATGATCATGCCAATATGCTAAAATAGAGTGGGCTAATACTATCCTAGCTAAAGCTAAAACAGAAGAGATCTGGGGATTTTGGAGATGGTCATCTGGCATTTGGAGCTATTCTATGCTAGCCCTGAATTGAGGCCCAAACATGCCACCAGCTATCTCACACTATGAAAAATGCAATACACTATGTGAAGTCCTTTATCAACTCCTACTACCACTACCAGAACCTGCAATAGTAGACCTAACAAATCGAAAACCTAATGAACTCCCATTTGTAGACATCACTAAAACAGAGGTATATGAGGCTCTCTTTTCAACTAGTGCTAACACATTATCTAGCCTAAGCCAGATCAACTATACTATGATAAAATGGGCCTGGCCAAGTATCTGAGCTGAACTCACTATACTGATGCAAAAATACCTTACACTAGAATACCATCCATAGCAATGGAGAACAGCAGTTGCAGTGGCTCTCCAAAAACCAAGCAAACCAGACTATATACAACCTTGTGTTTATAGGCTCATTATCCTACTGGAATGCATAGGCAAGATCCTGGAAAAAATCATTGCTCATAGACTGACATTTATAGTAGACTGCTATGAACTAATATCAGGAGCACAAAGTGGAGGAAAAGCAAACTCAGCTACTACCAATGTAATTTTGTCATTTGTTCATGATATCCATATAACATGGAACCATGGTAAAGTTACATCTGTTCTCACCTTTGATACTTTGACTTCATAAACTATGATAGACTCCTAGTAGAAATGCAAAAACATTGAATTCCACTAGAATATCTAAAGTGAACATCAAGCTTCCTATTAGAAAGAAAAGCAGCAATATGTATAGATGGAGCAAGGGGTAAAATGACTAAGGTAGAGAACAGAATTCCACAAGGCTCATCTATCTCTCCAATTCTAGCCTCCTTTTACTCAGCAGGACTCTTGGATCTCTTTGAAAAAAACCCAAATAGTCATATACAAGACCCTCTACTCCCAGATGACCCAACTATAACTATACTATTTATGTACATAGATGATGGAAAACTAACTGTATCCTCCAAATCACTAGAAACAAATGTCAAGATCCTATTATCAGTATATCACAGAATAAACCAGTGGTTACAAAAAGCAGGTCTTACACTAGACAAAGACAAACAAGAGCTAATGCACTACATCTGAAGATGCCTAGATGGATCCCCTGCTATCCATCTACCAGAAGAAGATGGTTTAATATCAATAATCCCCACAAGCTTAACAGTTCAATAGCTAGGAGTTTACTTTGACCAAAAACTCCTCTTTAACAAATATGTAACCAAAATAGCCTCTAGAGCAGAAGCCACAATAGCAAACATGTCCATGCTAGCCAACACAACCTAAGGTCTCTCACACTACTACCTACAACAACTCTACAAGACATATATTCTACCCATAATATCGTATGCATCAGTAGTATAGTGGACAGGTAAAAAGTGACATATTGGAGCTATCAACAAAGTACAAAATCAAGCTCTAAGGCTTATATGTGCTGCATTTTGTACAACCCCAATTCATGCTCTAGAAATAGAGGCATCTATCCCACCTGCAAACCTCTTCCTAGACTCAACTACCAAGTGAGCTGCAATCTAGTTCAACAAATTAAGTGCCAATAACCCCATAATCTAACAGCTCCCTAATAGATGGCGAGCAAATAACAACCCCCTTAACTAGCTCCACCTCTTCCAAGCTTCCCTATATCCCGACACAAGAGCAACACAACCCAACTCCTCCAAGTTGCCAAGAATATATCTCCCCTCAATAAGCAAATTTTTCTATTTTTGCTTCTATCCTGGAGATATATACTTACTGACTTTGGAAACAGACTATGTCTACTAAACAAACTAGTAGAAAACAAAGACAAAGTAGCCCAGCTGCACTGCAATCAGCTCAGGAAGCTACAAGCAAATAGATCTAATATGATAGTATATATAGATGGATTGCAAAAGCACATCCACCATTACTTCTGAAGAGTAGGTTCAGTAACAGTAGGATTTATTGGGAACCAAGAGACCTTTACTGCCCAGTTAGGCCTAGAAGATAAAGCAGAGGTATACAATGCAGAACTGACAGGAATTCTTATAGAATTGCACCGTGCACAGTCAGAGGCAGAAAAACACCTCCTGATTAACTATATCATTATATACAGTGACAACATATCAGCCTTAACCATAATATGTGATCCACAATCAAGAAAAGGCCAAATCTTAGCCTACAACTTCTATCGTAATGCAATCAGATGGCTAGAATAATCTGATACCTACCAACTCACACTTGCTTGGTACCCTGGTCACTTGAACATATATGGAAATGAAAGGGCAGATGAACTGGAAAAATTGGTAACAGACCTACCTGGAGAAATAAACACCATAATATCACATATGCTTTGCCGAGCCCAGAAATACATTAGCAAAACATGGACAAAGACATGGAAAAACTACCCACAATATGACCTCTATGCATAGGCCAACCAATTCCCACTATCACTATAACTAATACTACACTTTAAAGACCTCTGCAACAAGAGAGAACTCTTTGGATGCCTACTACAATGCCACACAGGACATGAATACATAGGCAATTTCTATGCAAAACTCAAACCAGATATAAACCTTTCCTGCCCATACAGTGAACTCTCCCAAACCTGCACTCATATCCTGTGAGAATGCCATCTCTATAAGAACCACTGTTACATACTAAGGAAGATCTCACCTTCCATATACCCCCCAGACATCTTAGACATCTGAAAAGGAGTGGAGGCACTTACAGAATTCCTATCTAAATCCAATGCCTATACAAGATCAGGAACAGGCCTACCCATCCAATAGAAACCCTCCATTAATAACAGGCTACTAGAAAACCACCCTAATAAAGGGCCTGATGATGAGGTGTAGCTAACACTACCCACTCGCATATAAGCAACATAGATGTGTTTTCCCTTTCCCCTCCCATTCTCTCTCTCTCTATTTACTGCTACAAAATCCTCCTGAACTTGCTGCCAACCCTAATCATTCACTAGAAAACTCCACCTACATTCCTCACTTACAGCCATATGTCTTCTGTAGACACACTACCTAATGTTGGGTCCTACCTAGGTTCTCCACGTCTTAGTACTAGCTTGCTTGTTGCGGAATACAAATGCAGAATAAAAAAAAAAAAAAGAGGCAACACGTAATGAGTATGTAGTATGTGGGAGGCTGAATTATAACATTATCCCCTGCTCAAGATTGCATCTTTGCGATATCACTATAAAGTCTTCTAGGAACCCATATAGTAGGTATCTGTGAGGCATCCAGGTATTCTTTATGGAACTTATTACATAATTGTTGAGCTTCCTTTAGTATGTTATTTCACTACTTCCAAGTTTTTTCTTTCCAGGATTGATCCCTCCACTTGATGAGATATTGAAGAAGATCATTTCTCTAATGTGAATCTAGGATTTCCTCAACCTCTAGTAACTTCTCTTCTTCTGCTATAGGTGTGATCAAGGAATTGGACCTTTCCTGTTGTTGTTCAAAAGTGGATCGAACATAGGATTTAAGATGGGTTTTGTTGATCACCAGATGTATATGTTTTCAACCCTTAAGTATCCTTAATTTGTATGCTACTTCACTAACTTTTCTCACTATTGGAAAGAGGCCTACTCATTTGAAGGCTAATTTTCTGGAGGCCTGTCCTATATTGTAATGGGTTCTATTTATTCACACTAGATCTCCAATATCAAACTATTGTTCAGGTTCCTTGTTTTTATTGAACTTCTGTTTCATCACCTTATTGGTTCTTTTCAAGGCCTCTTCTACCTCTTTTCTCATATGGCTTATTTCTTCCAGAAATTCATCTGCTAAAGGATTTCTCTCTCTTGACTTTTCAATTTCTTTGCCAGTGTTGGAGTGTCTTCCTAGATTAATGAGAAATGGTGATTTTCCAGTACTTGAGTGGCTTCAATTGTTGTAAGCAAATTCTGCCAGAGGTAACTATTCAACCCAATCATCTTGGTGGTAGCTGATGTATAATCTTAGATATTGTTCCATCTCTTGATTAATCCGTTCAGTTTGGCCATTTGTTTGGGGGTAGTAGATAGTTGAAGGGTTTCATTCAATCCCTAGACAAAGGCATAGTTCTTTCATAAAGTTCAAAACAAATTGTGGACCTCTGTCACTAAGTATTTTCTTTGGAATACCAACATCTTTAAACATCTTGTCCCAAAGGGCTTAGACAATGTCTCATGAAGAGATCTCCATATTGATTGGTATATATTGGGCTATTTTGGAGAATCTGTCAACTGTGACCAGAATGCCATTATGTTCCATAGATGTTGGTAAGGGTCCTACAATATCAATGCTGATGATGTTCCAGGGGATATTGGATATTTCATTTGGATGTAGGTGGTTTGTCTTCTTCAGTCTATCTGGTTTGTTTGCTCGGCATTTTTTACAGCCCTTTACATATCGTTTAACATTATCCATTAATCTAGGCCACCAGTAGTTTTGAGTTATCAGTTCATGGGTTTTTGTATAGCCTAGATAATCTGCAAGTTCTTAGTCATGGTATACTTTTAGGACTTCTTTGCAGAGTATGTCCAAATCTGGTATGTATGCTCTCTCCTTCCATAAGATCACCTTTTCTTCTTTTCTCTATCCTTCTCTTCCTTCTTTTAGTGCTGCTTTCATCTCTTTCTTTATAAATTCTTTAGCATCTTCTAGTTCCTTCTAAAGTTCTCTTTTGTCTATTACTAATATTCTAAATCTTTTCTCCTTGAGCAGTATTCTATCTTCGTTGTCTTCTTTCCCTGTGTCATAGTCTGGTCTGTGTGAAAGGGTGTCTGCCTTTTTCATGGTATTCCCTGGTTTGTAAATCAACTAGAAGTCATAGTCTTGGAGTTCTGATAGCTATTGGGCTTGATAGCAGTTTAGTTTTTGGGATTTTCTGAAAAACTCTAAATTTTTATGGTCAGTCCAGACTTCAAATTTATTTCCACCCCAAAGGTATTGTCACCAGTGTTTGAGTCCTGTCATTATTGCTAATAGTTCTCAGTCATAGATTTCGTAATTCCTTTTCGTTTCATTTAGTACTTGTGACAGAAAGAATATTGGCCTCCATGAGTTATTAGTTTGTTGTTGGGAGAGGACCCTTCCTATTGCATATTCTGAGGCATTTATCTCCATTCAAAACTCTTGATTTGGGTCAGGAATTGCTAAGACTGGTGTAAAGGACATTAATCTTTTTAGCTTTTTGAATGCTTTCTATTCTTCCTCGTTCTACTTCCACTCCTTTTTCCTTGTTAATTCTGTCTGTCACAGAAAAGTGACTACTAAATAGTATCATGGAGGTATAACAAAATACCTGTTCAAATGAACTACATAAATAGCTGGACCCTCGTTAGCAAGTAGCCTTGCTAATATTGCCCTTTTGGTGTAGTGGTAAACTATACAGTATGTGACTACTGGTCCATAGCACAACTGTGACACTGTCAAGGGTTTGGCAGCTTGGGCAAATCCTTTGATAAACCATCTGTAGAAATTATAGAAGCCTAGGAATTGTCTGACTTCACGTTTATCTCTTGGTTTGGGCCAATCTGATATTCTCTTGATCTTTGCTGGATCAACCTCTATTCTATCCTTTGAGATGATAGTTCCTAGATATTCAATTTTTGTTTAGTGAAATTAGCATTTTTTTGTTTGTATTGATAGTTTGTTATTATTCAAGATTTCTAGTACTTCCTTGACAATACTGATATGTTCTTCCAGGGTTTTTGAGAATATTAGAACATCATCCATATATACTACAATTTTTCCTTGGTTGATCAAGTTTTGAAATAGAGAGTCCATCATAAGTTGAAAGATAGCAGGGGAATTGCATAACCCAAAGTACATTACTAGGGGTTCAAACAATCCCCTGTTTGTCCTGAAGGTAGCTTTCCACTTGTTCCCTTCTTTTATTCTCATATTATTGTATCCCCAATGAATGTCAAGTTTGGTGAAGTATTTTGCACCTTTTACTTTGTCAACCAGTTCCTGGATCAATGGTAGAGGGTATTTATGTTTGATTGTAACTTCATTGAGTTATCTGTAATCCTGAACAGGTCATAAGAAACTATTCTTTTTCTTTACAAAAAAGAAAGGTGTAGTGCAAGGAGATTTTGAGAGTCTAATATGTCCTGTTTTGAGGTGTTCATCCAGGAATTTATCAAGTTCTTCCAGTTCCCTGATGCTTAATGGGTATACTTTGCAGTCTTTTAGTGAGGCTCCTGGAGTGAGTTCAATTGCATGATCCTAGGGTCTTCTAGGTAGTAATTGGTCAAACATTTTCTTGTCAAAGACTATCTCTCTGAATCCCCAATATTCTTTAGGTACTACCTCTTCAAACTAATCAACTGTCTCCTCTTTCCTGATATTCAACTCGTCTCTTCTCCATGCTTCTTCCTCCATATTGATGAATAGTAGTTTTTCTCCCTCCTTTACTGAACTTTTTTCTGTTTCTTCTTCCTTAATCTCTTCTGGCTCCTTTAGAACTTGTATTTTCCTACACCATTGGTGGTATTTATCTAGACTGATTGATGACTCTTTCCAGTTTACTGAAGGGTTATATTTTTGGAGCCAGTCATATCCCAAGAATATATCGTGGTTTCCTATGTTTGTTACTGATAGCTAGATTAGCTCCTCATGATCTCCAATTGACATGCACATCTCTATCGTTTCAGTGATACTCCCATTCTTGTTTGTAGAACCATCTGCATTATAGCAGGTTATTGGAAGAGGAAGTTTATGTATTTTTAGGTGATTTTCCTGTATGAATTTTTGGCTGATACATGAGCTTGAGCAGCCTAAATCTATTAACACCTTCTTGTAGAACATCTTTCTAGTGTCTGTTGTTGTTAACTTGACTCAAACATCTAGTTGTTTATCTCCTAGCTTCCAAAGTATAATATGTGGTTCCTTGAGTGCTTTTAGAGCTATGATCACTTCATCATCCGTCATTTCATTTAGTTCTTGCACTTTGTCTATTGTGCATTCCTCTCTTCTTGATCTGTGTGTCCACACCTTCAATATCTCTATTGCTTCTCTCTTGTCCTCCTCCATGATCTTCTTTGCTATCCATTCTGCTGAATATCCTCTAGTTGATTTGTATTTTCTGGCACCAAAATAGCTCAAAAATTCATTCATTGTTTCGCTAGGTAATTGTATTCTTGAGTTTACCAAGGCAGGCGAGTTGGTGCTTACTCCTTGCCTTTTCCAAAATCCTCTTTCAATGTCTCTTCTCCTGACCTTTCTAGCTCGGTTCTCCTCCCAAAGAATTTTCTCTCCTTTCTTGGTTCTAGGCACCTTGCAGCGATATGACCCTTAACTCCACAATTGAAACACATCCCTTGTCTCTTCATTATGTCAATATCCATTGCATCAGGGTCTTGCCTTGGAACTACCAGATCCAATCTGTCTCCTCTCTTGATCTCTTCTCACATAATTCTCTTCTCTTCTATGAATTGTCTTCTCTGACCAAATATTCCTTCTGCTGATCATCTAGCTCTTTCAAATTCTACTGCCTTGATATACCAGATGTCTAGTGAGCTCATTTTGTTCAACTGTCCTAGCTCCACAAGCTTTCTGGCTAGCCCCTTGTTTAGTCCATCTCGAAAGATGCCTACCAATGCTATTTCATTGTACTAGGTCAGGTCCTTCCATGTGCAGAAATCCATCCAGTAGTCTTCGACCATTCAGTTCCCTTGCTTGAGTCGTTTTAGATTCTTGATTGCATTGGATATTGATTCATTAGTGATAAAAAAGTCGGCCATACATCCTGCCATTTCCTTCCAGCTGCCAAATGATGGTCTGTTGGTGAATTGTTGAATCTGTTCTTCATTTGGTTCGTCTTTGTTGTCTTCTCTCCACTTCTTTAGTTCTGTTTGAGAATGAATAAAGACTTTGATTGCTGCATCAGCCCATTTCTGAGCTCGGTTCTCCCTTCCTCCCGTTATCTTGCTTAAGGCAAATTTAATTTTCTCCCATTCATTGTTAACACCTTGGTTATTGAAGTATAGAGTCATTCTTCGACACCAGTTTGCTATGTCATCTGAATTTCCTTCAAAGTCCTTGGGGGGTTCTGTTTTGAGTTTGGTCTTGGGACAGAGGTCCTTTTTTATTTCTTTGACAAAGTCTTGTACTGAGCTGGTTAATTCTTCTTTCTTT
>Ga0153965_1000306_pt1 | contig 10629 bp, 6 predicted proteins | sample TSFL049MetaG_FD_104707 | JGI IMG/M metagenome (GOLD analysis project Ga0153965, IMG submission 104707) | Attine ant fungus gardens microbial communities from Florida, USA - TSFL049 MetaG | ecosystem: Host-associated > Fungi > Mycelium > Unclassified | place: USA: Florida, Paynes | collected... | reverse complement strand
CAGGCTTGCTATGTTTGGGAATTCAGAGGTTTTCTTTGTCTCACTTTCTTTGTTGTCTCTTTGCTTTGTAATCATAATAAAATACTCTAGGGCACAGAAGGGAACTCAAGCATCATACCCCCACTATTGTCCCTCTCTGTTGCTCTAGAGCTTAACAGCTATTTTGAGTAACTAAGTTTTCTATTTTCTAAGTGTTCTACTTTACTTTCTAAAAACCCCCCAAACCTCTCCCTCGATGGGAATTCGAGCCCCAACGGACTTGGACATTCACTTACACTAGGAGTTAATAGCTTGCTATATGTTATTGGAGTCAGCTCCCAGTTGTACAGTCAGCTGAAGAAGAGCCCACACAATAGCACAGGAGTTCTAGGTAGTTCTGCTGTATCGACGGTGAGCCAGACTACTAGACTAGGTAAGGGCAGTAGTATCACAACACGAGATGAACATGCATCTTAGAGATCCTATTATGGTGAGATCTACCTCAAGTAAATTCTTAAATACTTTATTATTGTTTCTTTCGGTCTTTTGAGCTGTACCCCATTATTTCCCCTATTCTCAAGCTCTCTTTTTTATATCTGATCATCTCTCTAGTGCCTACTTGTTAGCACACAATTGTGAGACATCTTGAGGCTTATTTGTGTTCTCATTTGTTTTCACTCTTGTTCTGTGATCAATTCCCTTTGATCCCCATCATCATGTCCCTGCATTTGGTAACCAGGGTCTGAACAATGAAAGTGCACTAGGAGGCAACAGAGTGTGCTTAGAATAATAGGGGTAAGACCAAATATTACATAGTAATATTTGATTGGCTGCAGGGTCACTCTGGAGGACTAATACAGGCTCTGGAGTCATGTGTGAGGGGTCCCCTTACAATAGAGGTACAGAGGAGTAAGGAGAAAGGAAAGCAGAGGAAGTAGGAATTAGATAAAGTGGAAGAGAAAGAAGTCGGAGGGCAGGAAGAGGAAAATAGAATGGAGGGTGTGGAAGAGGGGAGTAGTAGTTTCTCTCTGGTTGCATATTCTGTTAACACTGGAACTTTGTAATTTTCTTGTTTGATAAATATTATTGTTTTTTCTGTGGGCAGAAAATGGATATGAGTGATGATAAATGATAAAGCAAGAATACAAGTATTGGATGACTGCAAGGGAAACTGTGAAGAAATACAAGTGCATAAGTTTTACAACAGAGACTGCTTCTGAAATACAAGTATCAGATTGCAATGGAAACTGCAGAGTGGAATACAAGTAAGCAAGTCAGTGCAAAGGAAACTGCACTCCAAAATGTGTATAAGTACTCAACATTTTTTTTTTTTTAAAATGGAGTGAATGTGAAGTAACAGAGTCAAGAAAGTGGAATAAAGGCATTTCAGGATCATAATGGTCCCAGTTTAGAGGGATACTTGAGATGAAAATTGTTTATTAATTCCTTGGCATATTCCAGTTCCGTCGCTGGTAACCATTCAGAGTTGTTATCGGTATCTTCATATCCTAGCCATATAATCTTGTAGAACAGCTTGCATGCCCTCTGGTAGTTAATTTTGAAGTCGACTATTTTGAAGATTTCATATTTTGGTTCTCTGTTGATGATTACAGGCACTGGCAGAGGTTCGGAACACTGCAAAAAGATGTTGGGTATGGCTGGTTTGAGCATAGAGACATGGAACACAGGATGAATGGCTCTTATGGTGTCTGGCAGGCAGAGTATGAAGGATTGCAGACTAGGTTGAGCAATTATTTCATATGGTCTGAGGTACTTTTTGGAGAGTTTTTTCAATGAGCAAGTCGTCCAGAAGTACTGTGCTCTAACGAATACTGATTGTCTAACTTGGAAGTCCAGTGGTTGTTGTCAGTGGAAAGTTAATATTGTTATTGGGCTTTGGTGATTTCCTCTTTGAGCATACCTTGTAATTTGTCAAGATTAATTATAAAGTCACGGGTACAAGAGGAAGCTATATCTCATTCTGGGTATACACTGAGGTTAGGATGATATCCTTTGTTGGCGAAGAATGGGGAGATACCAGTAGTAGCACTAGGAGCATTGTTGTAAGAGAACTCAGCCAGGGGTAACAATTCTGCCTAGTTGTTCTGTTAGTAGTTGTAGTATATACAGAGATACTGTTCCAACATCTGGTTGGTCCATTCCACTTGACCGTTTGTCTCTGGATGATATCCACTAGTAAAATGAAGTTTCATATCTAGGGCAGTACCTAGAGAGCAGAAGAAGTAAAAGACAAACTCAGAGCCATAGTAAAAGGGGCAAAAGAGATGTTTACTGTAACAAACAAGTAGAAGAGGTGGTGACAGTTCTCAATTGCATACTAAAGGGTTTTGTAAGGGGACACCCTAGAGTAGCTTAGGTAATCTAGTATGGGTGAGTATTATCTAGCTTGCCCTCAGATTCTTAGAGCCCGCTATTTATAGTTCCCTTCCCTCTTGTTCTTGTTGTCATGGTTAGTACTACATAGCCTTATTAGGTATAGTAGTTATTAGTGTCCTAATCTGTGTTCCCTTAGTGACCGGCACACAGACCAGCTAGTCTAGTATATATAGCTAGTGATGTATAGTAGAATACCTTACCTCAACATTGATTAGAGCTCCTGGGCTATTCAATGCTCTTACTTAAGATGCCTCCTCTACTATAGTTGAGTGTGTTCTGGGATGCCTCTGAGTGCCCCCTTACAGGTTTGTGGGAAGAAAGAGGAAGTGGGGGTATCAGAAAGAAATTAAAAAGTAGAAGTGCAGCTTATCTGTAATATAAAAATAGATAAAATGATTAGAAACTCAATCTAGATTGGCCTCACATGGTGTCCCTAAGGTGTCCACCTTTACACACTGTAACAAGCTCACTAGTAGAATAGTCAGTAAACTACTCATGGGCCTTACCACACTCAATCAAGCCCTTATCCACACCTTTATACCAAACCTTATGGGTGTAATATGATCTGAGTCAATAATTAGCTAGGCTTTTTAGGCCTACTACTCCATAGAAGGTTGTCCAAGCAACTGCTGCATCTTGTTTCAAGAAAGAGTAGGGTATATGGTAGGAAACATTCACTAACTCAACTTCTCACCAAGATCATCCCTTACACACTCAAGAGAATCACATTTACAACCTCAAGAGCTTCTGAGATAAAGGCAAGGGCCAAGAAGGCTCTTCCCATCAATCTCCACTCTAAGAAATATTACAAATGTTAGAGACTCAATTAAAAAGAAATAAAAAAGAAAACTTTCCATTCTACCACTCTCCCTTGTGTCTCTCCTCTATGACACCACCATGCGGCCACAACAGCTATCACCTTCCTGTCCTCCATACCTTCTGGACATGACCATGTGATCCTACTCCACCTCCATACTTCACTTCTGCCCATCATTCCCTGAACCCTGAACCGGTTTCCTTCTACTCTGAATACAGTCTAGAAACACATGACAGTGTAACCAAGTGTCAATGATATAATTATTGTCCAGCACGTCCATTTCTTGTCTGAGTCCAGCAGTGATGGGATCACTAGTCACTGATAGACTTTTGATCTGTTGTCTTGGTGTCATATTAATCTAAGTTTGTTCTAGATTAAGATTATCTCACATTCCAAGGATATTCCTGAGCCTCTGATTTCTAGAGCTTCAACATTGATAGTCTGTATCTGAGAAACCTAATGCTAGCTCATCAGTCTTGCCTCCCAAGGTATATGCTATTCTAGCATGTGACAGCTTGGCAACTACCTAATAGAAGTACCCCATCTTGGGTCTAGATTATGTCTGGGACTTGTAGGAGGTTTCTAGAGTGGGTTCCAATAGTGAAATCCAGGGGTATAAAGTATATCCCATGCTACATTTCCATATTTTTTCAACAAATGATCTACTATAACTAGAATGGTGTTGAAACTGGAGAAGAAAGGGAGTTTTTTGATGAAATCCATAGAAATTGAATTTCATGGGTGTTCCAGAATAGAGAGTTGTTGAAGGGATCTATATAGTCTGTGATACTATGGTTTGGATCTCATACAGGTAATGCAAGACTTATAGAACTTTTATATATCATTGCAGATGTTTGGCCAGGTATAGTGTCTCCATACAAGTTCTAGTGTCTTATTTTGGCCCAGATGTCCTGCTAGAACATAGTCATGATAATACTGGAGAACTTGGAGGTGTAAGTTGGTGTTATCTGGAACATACATTCTGTTGTCGAGTTTGAGAAATCCTACATCGTCTTTTGACCAACGTTCTTCTGGATGGAGTAAATGGTTGGAGATGGAGGAGTCAGAGAGGAGTGCTGTCAGAATATTGGAGTGAAGTTGGTTTTGGTCTAATATTGTGGCTGTGCAAAGTGCCAGAGTAGTGAGGATAGTTGCTTGGAGAGATGCTGTAATTTGTTCATGAGTAAAGACTAGATGGAAATTATAAGGGTTTACTAAAGCGTAGCCATTATCTCTCTTTTTTGGGTAAATGTCCTATCATCTAGTAAGTGTGTCCAGTTTGGTGCTGAGACGTCTGGGCCAGAAGTGAATTACGAGGTTGAATTGGGAGAGGTATTCCAACTATCTTGCTTATTGGTATGTCAGGATCTTAGTTGTCCAGAAATACTTCAGGTTTTTGTGATCTGTTATAATGTTGATTGGTGAAGCAGACCCCTCCAAGTAGTATCACCAAATATTGAAGACCTCAACCTTGCAAGTAATTCTTTGTTATAGATATCATAGTTGAGTTCTAGAGTAGAGAATGTCCAGGAGTGAAAGGCTATGGGGTAGATCTCATTATATTTAGTCATAATGGAAAGGATAGCAGCAAGCACATAGTCTGAGGCATTAGTTTCCATGACAAGTTGTATGTCTGGAACCCAATACATAAGGATAGAAGCAGAGATGAAGACTTGCTTTAGGGTATTGAATGCCATCCTACATTTGTCGTCAAAATTCCACAGAGTGTTTTTTCTAGTAAGATGAGTGAGCAGAATGACTATATCTGAATAATTGAAAATAAAACATCTGTAAAAGTTAGCAAATCATAGGAAAGATTGGATATCCTTTATTTTCTTTGGTTCTGGCCACTCCTAAATGGTTTTCACTTTAGCATCAGACATAGTCAAGCCAAATAGTGATAGAACATAGCCTAGATATCCCACAAAATCTGAATGGAATTCGTATTTTTCTGCCTTTGTGTATAATCCCGATTTGCAAAGTTGTTTCAATACTTCTTTGACATAGTTCCAGTGTTGTGTGATATCATCAGAGTAGATCAGAATGTCATCCAAGTAGACTACTATGCACATATCAAAGAGGTCAGAGAACACATTGTTCATGAAGCATTAGAAGGCAACTGAAGCATTAGTTAGTCCAAATAGCATTACTAACTATTTGAAAGCTCCATAGTAAGTTCGGAAGGTGGTTTTCCATTTGTCCCCTTTGGCAATGTAGACCAAATGGTATATATGTTGGAAGTCGATCTTGGTGTAAATGCAAGCCTTGTGGGGAGAATCTAGGAGGTTGGAGATAAAGAGAAGTGGGTATCAGTCTTTTTTCATAATTTTGATAAGTCTGTGGAAATCTACACAGAGCTGGAGGGAATCATTTTTCTTCTTTACAAACAGGACTAGCGCTCTGTGAGAAGATGATGTCAAGCAGATGAATCCATTGGTAAGGTTTTCATAAATGAATTTCTTTAGTGTTTTCTGTTCAAATTTAGACAGAGAGTAGATGGTCCCTATCAGAGGATGAGAATCTTTTTTGAGTTCAATCCAGAGATCATAAGAATAATAGGGAGCAAGTATTTCTGCTCTGGACTTGCTAAAAACATTGGCATACTTGTGGTATTCCTCTGGAATGGAAGATAGGTTGATTTCTTTGGAGATGGTGGTAGATTTGGCCTACACTGTAGAATGGAATTGAAGAGAAAATATCATTGAGCCTGAGAGGCACAAAGTCTGGAGTAGGGCTGGTACATTGATAATTGCAATATGAGATTGCTTGTGGTTAGATGGGAACATCTCAGATGGGGTAAACTGCAGAGGGATTTCTGCTGGAAAGAATAGAAGATTTACTAAGGTTTTAACAGAAGGAACAGAAGCTAGACTTTGAAGTAAAGATGGTGGTTCAAAAGATATTGACCCAGAAACCTAGTCAATTAATGGATTGTAGCAGTGTTATGCCGCAAGTGAATTTTTCACAGAAGATAACATTTGATATGCATTATACTAATGGATTCTTAATTAGAATTTGCTCTAGAACCCTTTCAATATCCTCAGAACATAACACTATATGATGAGTACATTAAGCAGATGATAATCAACCTAGAGCTTATGTTGAGACCTTGAGAAGCAATTAGGATGAACTGGCATCAGGTTACTAAGAGAGTTACTGAGGGACTATGCTCTAGATCTACCCTTGAATAGGCTAACTTAGAAGGATAGCAGACTTGTACTCTAGAACCAGTACTATTCAGACAACAAACTTAGATTGATAGACTTTGTGCTTGTAAATAAGCATTGATGGCATCAGATCAATTAGATAAATGATCTCTAGGATGTAACTTGGAGATACTAGACATTTATGGAGATTTGCTAACTGTTTAACAGGTAATCAATAAAGTCCAAATTACAAAGCAGTATCAAGAGAATGATAGGGGAAGACAGAAGAATATTCTAGAAAGAAACGGCGATGAAGATGCATCATCTTTGATAGGAAGGACTTGGTGAGGGAACACGTTATCACAAAGAAAGGAGAGGACCACATCATCAGTAGGATTTTGGAAGAACTTAGGACAAAAAGGAGTCAAAGGAAATCCAAAAGTAGTAATAGTTCCCTTTTTATATTTTAATTCTTGAGTTTCAGGGCTTTGTAATGATATTAATATAGTATCCAGAGTGCAGTTGGATCGGAGATGAACCTCTTGACTCCTACCTTCATCTACACTGCCTCTGGAATTGTGAATGCAGATCTATTGAGAGTAAGAAGACTGGGACTAGTGGGGTGTTTTGAGAAGAACACAGAATATACCCAGAACTCAATCTAGGGAGAAGACATAGATGCAACTTGGGCAGGCTTTGGAGAGAACAGCAGGTTGGGAAAGCTTGGCTAAGTGCACACTTGGATTGCATCACATCTGTAAGGTTCAGTGTTAGGGGTATAGACAAGGGAGCAACTGAGTGTGGAGGGTCTATGAGTGATCAACTAACTGTATTTTCCAGAGAAGCTTTTGTCACAGTATGTAAAGGTTGACATCTTAGGGAGGCCATGTGACGACAATCTAAAGAGATCTTACAATCCTTTGACAACCACCAACATATATTTTACTAGAGCTGCATATAATTCTTATTTCTCTAATTACTTATAAACCTTCAACTTTGATAATCTCCCCTCAGACCTTTAGCATGCAATTGGGAACTGGCACATCATTGTTTTGTTTGTCCCAGTGTGCAATTCCCTTTTGTACCCTTTCAGTGACCTGATGGACAACACTATCTGCTGCTGCACAGACTGTTGTAAAAAGAGAATGTAGTGGACTGACTTCAACACAAACTTAATAACACAGAATTAGTAGAGGGTTTAAGAAGGGCCAAAGGCCCAGATGAAAACCTTGTCTACTATGTATGCGAGACTGAACGTGGGATGATGGCAGCTGACTCAGAACTGACTAAGCAGCTTTCTTCACACACTCTCTTGAAAAATTCCATAAAATTCAAATAAATTCAAATAAATTCAGTAAAAATTCAAATAAATTGGGATAAATTAGAATAAATTAGAATAGGCAGTGAGCAAAGTGAGCTGACTGTAGCCTTACTGTTGTAGGAAAGGAGCAGAGCAACCTGATGCACAACAGTGCAAACTACCAGTGAAGGAAGGAAGCACAGCAATCTGACACACAACAGTGCAAATTAACAGTGAAGGAAGGAAGCACAGCAACCTGATGCACAATATTGCTTACTATGATGCAGACCATTGTTAGAAGGAAGCAAAGTGACCTGATAGACAATACTATCTGCAGCTGTGCAGACTATTGTTGAAAGGGAGCAAAGCAATCTGATAGACAACACTATTTGCTGCTACACAGACCATTGTAGGAAGGGAGCGTTGAAGGGAGCAAAAGAGACTATTAGCCTAGCACAAGCTAGAGATGTGGTACCAGGTCCCAATTGCATGCTAAAGAGTTTGTGGGAATGAATCAAGAATAAAGGTATTAAAAAGAGAATATAGAGACTTAGCATGATAATTAAGATAAAATTGTTCAAAAGGATAGTAAGCTCAATCTAGATCCTCCTCACATAGTGTCTCTAAGGTGTTCACCTTTACACACCATAACAAGCTCACTATCAAAGTAGTCAGTAAACCACTCCTGGGCCTTACCACACTCAATCAAGCCCTCATCTGCATCCCTATACCAAACCTTATGGGTGTGATACGATTTGAGTTGATGATTAGTTAGGCTTTTTAAGCCTGCTACTCTGTAGAAGATTGTCTGAGTGACCACTGTGTCTTGTCTCTTGACCAAGTAGGGTACAGGGTCCAGTCTCCTCAACAACCCAACCACTTTACTTAGAACTCAGAAAAGTGCCATAAGACAACTCTTGAGCCCTTGAGATGGCGGCAGGTATCAAGATTCCATTGCCTTTCTCTTGGGCTCTCTAAGTGTTATATTAAAAGTACAAACTGATAAGACTCAATTAAAAATAAATAAAAAAAGAAACTTCTTCTTCCAGCCTCTCTCACTTCTCTCCTCCATGATATTGCTATGTGGACATGATAGATGTCACCTCCCTATCCTCCATGCCTACTGGCCATGGCCATGTGCTCCTACTCTACCTCCATACTTCACTCCTACCCGACATCCTCTAATCTCCAAACCAGTTTCCTTCTACTCTGAATATGATCTAGAAATACATACAAGTGTATATGAAGGTAATTGATATTCCTGTTGTTCTATGGCATATCCGCTTTTTGACTAAGTCTAGTAGTGATGGGATCATTAGCCATTGATAGACTTTTGATCTGTCATCTTGGTATCATATTAGTCTAAGTCTGCTCTAAATTAAAATTATATCACATTCCAGAGGTATTCTTTAACCTCTGAGTTCTAGAGTATCAACATTGATAGTTTGTCTCTGAGAAACCTAATGCTAGCTCATCAGTCTTGTCTTCCAAGGTATATGCTATTCTAGCATGTAGTAGCTTGATCACTACTTAAGAGAAGTACCCAATATTGGGTCTAGATTATGTCTGGGGCTTGTAGGAAGTCTCTAGAGTGGATTCTAATAGTGAAATCCAGGGGTATAATGTGTATCCTATGCTACATTTCCGCAGAAAATTCTCTAGCGGCATAGCAGCGTAGTGGACTGATTTCAACACAAACTTAATAACACAGAATTAGTAGAGGGTTCAAGAAGGGCTAGAGGCCCAGATGGAAACCTTGTCAACTTTACTCTAGTACAAGACAGTTCCTATTTATGGTTAACTTAGGTCATCATCCAAACATAGGGGGAAATACAAATAAAACAACAGAGGACTCCCCAAGGATTGAACAATTTCTTAAAATAATCAGAGAAATTAGAGCTAGAGTAGAAGCTACATTAAAATGAACAAATGAAGTGATGAAGAAAAAGTGGAATAACAAAAAGAAACCCAAAGTTGAATAAATGAAAGGGGACTTACTTTGGGTGGACACAGCACACTATAACACTAATCAACCCTCTAGGAAATTATCTACTAAATGACTAGGTCCATTTCCCATAATATAGAAAGTCAGTAAAGTATTATACAAACTAAAGATTCTGTCTATCTGGAAATCAATTTATCTGGTCATTAACAAATCTTATCTTATGTCTTATATTATGCCTACATTCAAACAACAATTACAGAAATCTGACAACAAGATTATCAACTCCATAGGTCAAACAAATATACAGGAAGTTGAGAAAATACTTAACTCTTGATAGAGGGGAAATCAATTACAATATCTCATTAAATGGAGAGAATAACCACTTAAAGAAAGAACTTGGGAAAATAGAGAAGAAGTGATCAAAGAAGCTCTAAGGTCATGTAAAGAATTCCACCAGAGACACCCTAATATACTTAAAGTTCCCACTATCTGATTACCTACAAAAACCTATACTGACATTGCAAGGATGCGATCTTAGAAGAGGGGTAATATAATGAATCACACATATTTGTCTCATATCTATAATGAGATATGACAAGATGTCCTGAGGAAAACATGAGGTAGAGTTCACATGTAACATATATAGTATTTGTAAGAATCACAAATACTCTAGTCTCATTCTGGTTAATACATCCTTTCTTAACTCAAACACCAGGTTTGGAGAGTTCATAACACTAGTTCTCACAGCATTCATTGATAAGGTCTTCAATCCTGTAGGAGAATATATGTATATTGCACAGTGTGTCACTCAAGATGCTATGTAGCTAGAACTGAGATCCAGAGACAAAGACTAAGTATATTGAGAAAGTAAAGAAATAGAATGCACACCTGAGATCCAGAGACAAAGACTGAATCTCAGGGATACTGTCACAAACTTCATTTGGCCATATCTCCATCAATTCTCCATCGATTCTCACGGTCTCAATGGCTACGGAAAGCCCTTGAAAAGACCTTTCGATCGGTACCAGTCACGTCTCGAGGCGAT
>Ga0153965_1000305_pt1 | contig 10633 bp, 9 predicted proteins | sample TSFL049MetaG_FD_104707 | JGI IMG/M metagenome (GOLD analysis project Ga0153965, IMG submission 104707) | Attine ant fungus gardens microbial communities from Florida, USA - TSFL049 MetaG | ecosystem: Host-associated > Fungi > Mycelium > Unclassified | place: USA: Florida, Paynes | collected... | reverse complement strand
GACAACGAGCTATTAGGTCGACACAATCCTCTTGTAGCAGCGGTTCGAGGTCTCGCATGTGATCTCTGACAGCCGAAGAGAGCCAATTAGTCAAGATTGGAGTAGACGTTGAGATGAGAAGGAACAGCGCCAGGGTCGTGCTCTACATTCAGTTTGCTTGAGTTGGACAATGTCCAATAGATCACTTGAAGCTTGGACATAGTAAAACTGGATAACTCTATTTTCAATTCCTTTTCCCACGCAGCATTTTCATCCTGTGGATCAGTGCAATAATTTCATCCATGCTATGCAAAGCTCTGCTTTTCTACCCTTACACAACACTCTTGTCCTGCAATCGTTGAAGCCTTTTTGGCTGGACACTATACGCCCATGTCATACACTTTATTACAAAGAGAGATGTTTGACCGAAACTGTCATAAAAGACTCTCAATTCCTGTAAGTGCTGAACTCATATTATTGTACCTGTCATAAAAGACTCTAGATACAATTAGCTACTTCTATATCGCATAAAGAAACGAAATATACCTCAGTTCCTATAAGTGCTGAACTGAGGTGTATAAGTTGTGCTATGTGGCATAACCATTTGCTTACTAATCACATGAAGAATTAGATAATCAAGAAAGAAAAGAATTTGGAGACGAAAAGTATATGAACAACCTCATGAACAACCTCATTTACAACAATACAGCATTCCCATTTCTCAGATAATGGACTTGTCATAGCGCAGGATCGAGTGGGAGAATCATACGGAGGAGAAAGATCGAACATGGGGAAAAATTCACCGTGATAAGATAGTTTATGACCTGCATTCACACGTTGACATGAATTTAACAGCTTCCTGCTCTCATCGTCTATCTGTCTTGCCACCACCATGTCTATGTTTCCCAATGCCAGTGACTTCATAGTTAGGGTAGTAGCTTTGCGCAGTCGATCACCAACATTACGAACCACTACCGGCGATCTGGTAAGTAGCTTCGTTTCGGCTAATGAAATGTTAGTTAATTCAGTACTAGGAATCGATATCCTCTATGAAGCCTCCGATCCAGGAGCTGCATTTGATTCTCAAGACCATTACGATCGTCGTTGCTTCCCAGGTACAAGGGAACAGTATATTGCTGACATCACAAATTGGGTGACCGAGTCTGTCAACCCACCCTCGTCGATGTACTGGATGAGGGACCGGCTGGTGTTGGAAAATCGGCCATCGCTCAGACATGCGCTGAGAAACTTAAAGATACTGGACACCTTGGTGCTGCATTCTTCTTCACTGTCAACAAACACACCAATCCCTCATGTTTGTTCACTTCCATTGCTTACCAACTTACCACTGCGCTCCCTGATTATCGTGCTGCTGTCGATGAGAGGATTTCCAAGGACAAGAGTCTTGTTGAAAAGAAAATAGCATCTCAATTCAGATCATTAACTGTTGAGCCGATTCAGGAGCTAGGGAAGCAAGGAAAGAAAGTACAACCAAAAGCCATCTTCATTGATGGCTTAGATGAGTGTTCGGGTGATGATGCACAAGCAGAAATTATCAAGATAATTGCATCCTCTGTCAGGGAAGGGTCCACTCCATTCCATTGGGCCGTCTTCAGCCACGCCGAACCTCGCATCGTGTCCACATTCAAGCAGGAAAATATCGCCTCTGTCATTCATTCTGTTGAGCTCCCCATCTCTCCCGAGGCAGACAACGAGATCGAGATGTATCTTCGGAGTGGATTTAAGAACATACTTGAAAAACAAAATTTCCCGCAATTGTCATCATCATGGCCAGCTGATACCGATATCAGGTTGCTTGTTGATGCGGCAGATGGCCTATTCGCTCACCCTGCTGCTGTTCTTCGTCGTGTGGCTTATCCGCCAGACTCGCAATTCCGTGAACGACTGCAGTCTGTTCTCGATGCCCTCTCCTGTGAAGGGGAACAAGGATCTACATCAGCCCTTTCGCAACTTGATGCTCTCTATATCCACATCATGGAGCAGATTCCAGAGAGCATTCTTCTGTCTGCACAATTCCTTCTTTTCTCTGGTCTGGGCAGCCAGAATGCCAACATTCGTTGGTATGTTTCCGGGTATTGTTGCATGTTTGGGATCTCTGAGTGTATGTTCAGAGACATCTGCCACCACCTACATGCCATACTTTTATACGAGCCATTTCTTGGCCCTCCAAACTCAATTGACCCTCGTATCGATCCCACACGGCCGTGTTATGACCAAGGTCAATGGTTCCATCTAACTGATTCGATCATGGGACATATTCGGAGTGTTCATGGAACATTTCGTTTCTATCACAAATCTTTCTATGATTTCCTCTGCGATCCTACTCGTTCTGGTGCCTTCTGTATCACCACCCCTGCATTTCATGGCAAATACCTTGATCGCTTGATTCAAAATCACCATCATTATGCATCAAGCTATGCTATTGACGGTTCAAGCATGTATTTTCCCCCTTTGCATCTGCGCTCAACTTACTTGTTATTCCAGAGCTTGTCTCGGCGCCGGGTATCATCAGCTCCTCTACCGCACTATCCTGGCCACACGGAACTGAGTTTGCTGACTCCTGTCTCAAGTTGATCACTTTTTCCGTCATCTCACGCATCTGTTCTGATCCAGATCATTACTATCTTTTTGAAGATGTTCCGCTCACTATATTGCAGCAACTGGCAGATCTTGATTATCGCAAGCCTCTGATAGCGATGGGAATGGTAACGAAAAGAGATAATCCGTCAAGTCATGATCTTTTCAACCTCTCAGCACATGTCGAAACATTATCCCACACCAGATTTGAGTGGATTGGCACCGAAAACTTTGATGAACTGGCTCCTGCTAAATTTCTTCTGGTATGTTTCAAATATGATTATCCACACTGAATTTATCCAATCGCTTGTCAGGTTGTCCATAAATTGGAGAAAGCAAAGGTCATCCGGCCATACCTTCCTCTCTTTGGATCGAGCCGTGCCTCAGCCTTTCTTCACATTCTCTCCCGCAAAATTTGGGTGAGGAGGAACAGTGGGCTTTATAAATATGGGCATGGGGAAAAGTCGGTGATATGGTATTGGGAGTTTGATGTGGATAAGCGGTATTTCCACCAGTTCAATACTATTGACTATGCAGCGGCAGTAGAGTTCTACGAAGCGAACAAGTTCACGAATTGGGACAAAAAAGGAAGAAAGTGACACAGATGAGCAAGAAAGTGACACAGAAGAAGAAAACGACACGGAAGGCAACCAGGAAGGCCCAACGCCCTCAAGCACAGTTGAGGAAGATGCCCAATTCTAACAGTTGCATATAAAGCGGAGACGAAGTCTCTCAAAGGGTGTTTTGGTTAGCAGGACCAAAGTCGGAGATAGAATGTCAGAAGGATTTGGATCGGGAACACTTCTTGGATATCGATAAGAGGGAGCTGACGTTGTTGATCTTTCGTCAGCTGCTCTGTTGTTGTATCGCAACATATGAAGCAATCACATCCAGAGACTAGTGATGTATCTCCGCCATCTTGTCACAAGCCTCAACTGCAGCCTTTGGTATCTTCACCTGTGGGCGTTCCTGAGCTTTCTGCGACTGCCGCGCCTTGCATCACCACCAAAGACACGGACAGACTCACGAAAGGCTTCAAATCGCCGGATTCCCCAATCATCTCAGATTCACCTGATAACCCTTTCTATATGGCTGCAGTCTTCTCCGCATGAGTCCTCAAACACCTCATAACGCTCATCTCCCTTCGTGTAAATATGGGTTAATCTGACTTCTGTTTATCTCTCAGCTGTGATGTGCATCACGAGTATCAGAATCCACTTTACAACCACAAGGAAAACCGGCCCCTTTCCCCTCCTCCCATATCTCTTCTTCCTATTGAGCATCCATGTTCGCCTGACGTGACTTGTAGAGCTACCGTCCCCTTTCCCAACGCACCGAAAGGAAAATATCCCGTATGTACAAAAGAGGGTTAGCAAGGGTGATACTCTACGAAGCGTTTTCCCCGAAGTCTTGTTCCTCTACCCTGATTTTTGCTTCATTTTGAAGACCCACTCTTGCTCGTTTGTTTTGGCATTCTTATATTGTCATGACCATCATTCTATGTGGATCACTATCCTCACAAACAAGACAACATACTTATTCCACCTTCTCTTCGACCTTGTAAGCTCAATATTTTTGTGCTGCTTTTGGTCAGTCAACAATTTTATTTTGCACGTCACTGCTATATACTATGATCCTTGTTCCCTGTCCCAGATCGTCCCTATCTGGTTCCCTCTAGGTTTTGTGATCGCTATCCATTGAAAATTGATTTATCACTACCAGGCGATATCTCTTCCTCTAGTCTTCTCTCGCTTGAGCACGTAGGTTACTTGGTTTGCTGTTCAAGTAGCGTAGTTGCAAGATCTCATGTTCTGACTTGTGACTGTTATTACCACTCTGTCCAGCGGTCGTTTGAATAAGATAGATATTCATGTCTCGCGTATCTTTGAAAATGGAACGTCACGCAGATGAGTTTTGAAAGGTTAAAGCAGAGTAGGCTTATCGCACATCGTTGTCATGGAATCCCCATTTCTTGGAGCGATTGTTTCAGTCGTTTACATATCTAATGGGGAACGTAGGTTAGAATGTATCTGAGTCTTTCTTCCCTTCCCTCTCTTCCCCTGCGCGCATAATTTTTGTGCTGCGTTACAACTACGATAAGCAGGTACATATGGAAGCTTCCATACCTAGGGAGGAATAACCGGTTTTTATAAGTAATGCCGCAACAATAGTGGTCAGTCGATTATGGATCATGTCATCAACTCCCGACATGGTGAACCATACAAAATGCGATACCGTATTTTAAACATTCAATATTTGATGGACAACGATTAACCACATATTGAAGAAGAAAATCGTACACCATATTTTATGATGGTTATCGTTATCTCACAACCACTCAATGCCCCAAGCGTCTTCTATTCTCTTCTTTGGAGGCTTCACAGCTCCGATCATCTCACTGCCAAGTTTCCCGGCCAAAAAGATATGGACACACGATTTGCAAATCCACTGAAGCTTGGTTATGTGAAATCTGAAGGACACTGTAACGATTCCCTCGTGTAACAAAACACATGCCTCGTGTTCAAACACATGCCTTAGGGTAGTCTGTAGAGTAGGTTCCCTTAGCTTCAACCTGATTGATAATATCATTAGCTCTTCATTCCGAACATTGGATTCAGAGATCATAACATAAGGGCTGAAGTTGTTCTAATCATCCACTTCGACACTACATGTATCTACCAGCTCGTAGACACTCCCCACATTTAACATGACACATCCTTTTTCTCGGATATCACCTGTGAGGCTGAACGTAGATGGAAATCCAGTTGAGTTTGTTAGACCAAGTCTGATGCTTCGCTCGTGAATATCTATCTCAAGACTTGCCTGGCGCAGCTGCGGTCCCTATCGAATCAGGAAGGATGGAAAAATGTTGTCCACATATCTTTAGAGTTTCCAACCAAGAGTATCCTTCGACAATGACTCACCACATTTACCAACAAAAAATCGTGGCTCCACCAGCTCATAGCATTGAAGGTGAAGTGAGAAGAAGAACCCGACTGACGATTCATATCTGCATCGGGGAATCGTCCATGAGTAATAATATCCCTGAAAGGTGATAATACAGGCCAAAGAACTACTTGGGTAGTTTCTATCAAACATTCGGTACACTTTGAAAATCGCCTAAGCAACACAAGAGCGAATGCAGTCATTTGAGGCCTCCGGTTGTCCGAGGCTCCAACGTATGATCCCATACTGCTCATTTTCTATTGCAAAGTGAGGGTTTGTTGCATACAGTCAACAGGAGTCTAATAAGAAGCTCATCCTGGCTTCAAGCACCTTGACGACCCTAATCATTGAATGTATGACGCATAAAAATCCTCTAATGAAGCTTGGATTCTGCCTCTTCAATCGCCCCAATCTCCTCTTTGCTCAGATCGGGAACATGCTCCGTGTCCTAAAACTCCTTAATCCGTGCCATCTTTGCTGAAGTGCTACTTTGAATGTCAATCATCACCCATTAGCCAGATATGCAGATGACGCACGTTATCACTATTGCTCCCTTCTGCAATATAAACTTTGATAGAACCTGGCCCTCAGTAACGGGAGCGCCGCGCGTCTATTCGAGTTGAGCTCGAATAGTGGGCAGAACATCCCCCAGTGGACCATCTGGAATACGAGCAAGGAGGGTCGCGCTGCTGTAGGACGCGATTTTGATTCCATGCTTTTCACAGAATCCAACGAAACGATGGGTTGTGCAGCCTTCCAAACATAAGGATGTAACTCAATCTAATACGATATCATGGGATAGTCCTCGCCAGTGGGATGATCTCTACAAACCTGGTTCACTGAAGGGATGATCTTCGCACCGGGAAGGATTTCCTCCAGATCACTTACTTTGAAGTTGGACACTCCAATAGGTTTGGCAGCCCTTCACCTTTCATTCGTCCCATTTGTGTCCATATCTCCTTCAGTCGACCCTCCTTTTGGTGTGGAGTAGGGTCACGGATAAGGAAGAGGTCGACGTAAGCTTTTGTAGTGATTCGGGGAGAGAATTTTTGACCGTCTGATCTCCAGTTAAGAGGTTCAACTTGGTTGTGACGAACAACGTCGAGCGCGGCTTTCCTGAAGCTTTGATACCTTGACCAATGTGTCTTCGTTTTTATACATCTGGGCACCATCGAGGTGAGTAACACCGGCTTCGATAGCCTGGAAAACTGACTGGGTGGCATCCTGGTGGTACAAGGCAGTACCTGTGTCAAATCCCAGCCAAGGGATCTGGTCGCCGTCGTTGAGAATAATATCGAGCTTGGACATAACTGGAGATGATATCATGTCAAAAATGATTATATACAGATCGGAATCGCGGGATTCGGCGTGGCCATCGGTTATCTTAGATTTGCGCGAGTCAATTACATGCAAGTCATATAACTCCTGCTCGGAGTCAAGCGTACGTACACTTATGCTATCAAAACACGAGTAAATCGAGAGAGGAGGGGTCAACATTAGACTGAGTAATGTGTCACACTTATGACATCAGCAACACGTTACTGCCGCCGTCCCTCGGCTGTCTCGGACGTCAATGTTGATTTGACAGGCACGCTTGTTGACCAGTTGACAGCTGTTTGTCTGCCGTATCTGTGCTTGTTTGTGTTTGCTCCAATAGAAGTTTATCAGCTTTCTATACCTCAAAATAATGCAACCCAATTTTGCTTTCATTGTACATGTGTTGCCATATATATCATGAACTACTCTACGTTACTCCGTTCACTACCAAGGTATGTTGCACCATAGCTTCCATGGGGCAGAGATCACCTGAACAAGGCTAGTCAGGTCCTTGTGAGCATCGGAGCAGACGAGGTTTCAAGTGTCAACTCACTTGAATGTTAGCTACGAAAGTGGATGCAATCGTTGCTGGCCAGATATCTGTCAAGGCCCCTGAGAACTTTGAGGCGCATCTCTCCAAAGACGTCCACATTCTCTCTTATCATTCGTTGCACGGGCCAATTGTGAGCTCCGGTGGACAGCCTCTTGTACTATGTACCCCTCTGTGCATGGCCCAGGAACTAATTGATTTACTCAGGTCCTCATTCAACATAGGGCCAGCAAAGATGCGCTCATCTCGTTCTCGCTTTGTTCACCTTAGTTTCAACGAACACGATTCTGTAACAGCCAACATTCAGGCATCACCCATGCTGCCTCCCTCAGGTGAATAATCCGTGACGCCTCTCAGTATACTTTCTATGATAGAGGGAAGATTATTTTCCCGTTCGGTCTCATCCTGTGATCAGTATGGGTACTGCTTGGACTTCCCCAGAGGCGTATCCATGGGAACAGGGCCTCTACGCTGGTGGGATCGAGATGGGAAAGTGAACCTCACATTTCGGATCTATTCGAGCGCTTGGCATGTCTATGCAGAACTCGCCATTTTGAATCCCAGCGCCCGTACTCAAATCCACCAATATGCCAAAAGTACTTCTTAATGTTGGGTGGGGGTAGTGGCTCATTGGAAGATAAAATTTAAAGAGCGCGTTCAATGGGCTAGATGGACGAGGAGGAACGATTATAGAAAAAGAAAAAGATAGCTGGGAAAATGATCCAACGACTTCCCCTTGGGATTCCTCAAGATCCCCTTCACCAACAGAGCGGAAACTAATTCTACTCTCAGCATCTATTCTCGACAAATTCAGTTTGGGCAAGCAATAAATCTATCGCCCAAACTCTCATCTTTCTATTAGCTATGGTGGATGGTTGGGCACATCTTGGGATAATCCATACGTACACCTTGACCTTGCGGCTACACCCATATTTTGACTTTTCCTGGGTATAGCAGAGCACTTGTTTCAGTCACTCACGCTGCTAGAGAGTGCACTGCATTCGGCGATTTACAATCATTTGCACGGAGCAGACGATCTAGAGTTCGTCGTTGCTGCGAGAGGATGGAGTCAATGTGTTCGTTTCGGCAACTTTGAAGATTACAAGAGGAGATTTGAGGAAACGAGAGAGTTCTTCGAGCCGTCGTTCGAGGAGGCTGAGAAATTTGGCAGTGAGATGATCAAGGCTGTAATGGAGATTGAAGTTATGAGAGAAGAGGAAAGAAGACGCTTGGGGCATTTAGTGGTTGTATGATAATGATAACATTATAAACTATGGTGTACGACTTTCTTCTTCACGATATGGTCATCGTTTTCATTAAATCAAATGATGAAATACGGTATCGCATTTTGGGTGATTATGGTTCACCGTATGGGAAGTTGATGACACGATCCATAATCGACTTTAGTGTTGCGACATTACATTACTATGAAGACCGGTTGCCATTCCCTAGGTGTGGAAGCCTCCATAAGTACCCACTTATCGTATTGACGTCAACTAGGTTCCTAAACCAGTCACATCTGAAATCTAGGAACCCAGTGTAGATTTTGAGCAAACTATATTTCAGAGAGGAGCTGTTTACCGCAGAAACTCACTCCTTCAGCCTACGGTGTATTTAACCGTTCAAAACTCACATCTGCACGACGTTCCATTCTCAAAGATAAACGAGACATATATCTATTTTAATTAAAATGACCGCTCAACAGAGTGATGATAACAGCCATAAGTCAGAATATGAAACTTTGCAGCTATGCTACTTGACAACTTCCCCACGGGTTCGAGTGAGAGAAGACTGGAGGATGAGGTATCGCATGGTAGCAAGAGATCAAATTTCATAGATAGCAATCGCTAAAACTAGAAGGAATCAAATAGTAACAATCAGGGACAGGGATCAGGGATCATAGAATACAGCACTGTCGTGCAAGATAATATTGCTGATTGACCAGGAGCAGCACAAAAGTATTGAGCTTACAAGGTCGAAGAGAAGGTGGGACAAGTATTTTGTCTCGCGATATCCTAGTTATGAGGATAGTGATCGACATCATTCGATGGTCATAATGATATAAGAATGCCAAAATAAACGAGCAAGAGTGGGTCTTCAAAAATGAGACAAAAAAAGGTCGGGTAGAGGAACAAGGTCATAGTAGATTTCGAGGAAAACGCTTCATACAGTATCACCCTTGCCAACCACTGCATTTACCTTTTTCGAGTTTTTCGGAAGCCCAAAGTTGAGCTTCCTAAATGTGATCAACACTTCTCTCTCTCAGTTCCCTCGCCCCATCGCTGAAATTTACTTTCATCGTCGCTATCTCCAATAACAACCCCTGTCTCCCGAAGGCTCCGTCTCAAACCCTTTGAGGTACTCAGATCAGCTGTTATTCTGTTTTGTACATAAGGGATATTTTCCTTTCGGTGGGTTGGGAAAGAGGATGGTAGGTCTGCAAGCCATGGCAGGCGAATAATCTGGGTATTCAATGGGAAGGAGAGATGTGGGAGGAGGCGGGTTTTCTGATACTCGCGACGCACACTACAGCTGAGAGATAAAATCAGATTAACCCATATTTACATGAAAAGAGAAAAGTTACAAGACATATGTCATAGTGGGCTCCTCATACCAGGGGTTTGAGGACTCATGCGGAGAAGGCGAATCTGGAGTCATATAGAAAGAGTTATCAAGTAAATCGGAGATGGTTGGGAAATCTGGCGATTTAAAGCCTTTCGTGGGCCTGTCCGTGTCTGGGGTGGTGATGCAGGGTGCGACAGTCGAAGAACGTTCATGAACGCCAACAAGTGAAGTTGACAAAAGGCGGTAGTTGAGGCTTGCTATGGGATGGGGGAGGAGATGTCAACCCATTACTACTCTTTGAATGTGATTGCTTCAGCTCCCTCCTTGATATCCGAGAGGTATTCCTCATCCAAATCCTTCTGACATACCATCTCCGATTCCAAGGCTAGAAAGAAGTCGACGGTGGGAGAGATGGTAGTCACATGGTAGACAAATAGCTGTCAACTGATCAGCCTATAATGGAACGAACCCTCCCCGACGAGCACGATCCAGTTGACTGATGTTGTCTCTGATTCATCGGCTACTGCATTCACACTGCCAGTTGTTAGGTCGACACAATCCTCTTGTAGCTACAACGGTTTGAAGTCTCGGATGTGATCTCTAACAATTGAAGAGAACCAAGTAGTCAAGACTGGAGATGAGAGGGAACAGTGCTGGCGTTGAACTGCACTTGTCGCT
>Ga0153965_1000303_pt1 | contig 10657 bp, 10 predicted proteins | sample TSFL049MetaG_FD_104707 | JGI IMG/M metagenome (GOLD analysis project Ga0153965, IMG submission 104707) | Attine ant fungus gardens microbial communities from Florida, USA - TSFL049 MetaG | ecosystem: Host-associated > Fungi > Mycelium > Unclassified | place: USA: Florida, Paynes | collected... | reverse complement strand
TCACTTAACTAGTCACTCTTAGTTACAAGTAGTGTTACCACATTGTAACATAGTCACAATACCTAGTTAGGATAAATACAGACCAGAAAGAGAAGGGAACGGCAAGTTCTCTCTTTCTGTATTTCCTTTGTAAAATCCTACTCTGAGGAATTGGTACTCTTACTTGTCTTAGGACAATCTCAAGAGTGCTACTAAAAGTCTCGTTAACATCTTTCCTCCGATATAACTTCACTGAAAACCTTAACCGGATCCTCTAGTGAGGAGTGTGAAGATATCAAGTGTTAGATATAAGCTTCAAGTTGAACATATTCAACTGTGAGGTTTAGAGTCTTAACAGTAGAAGCTTCTGGAATATTTCATTAGTATATTAAGTTAATAGTTCATTATTTGTACTCATTGGTTTGCAATGGGATATGTCTTATTCCAAGTCAAACTAACGTGTGACTAGGTTTCTACAACAGATATATATACCATGAAGTCTAGACCTATGCAGACAAATCATAGTCCTTTGCCATGACACCCAGATTGCAGGGCACCCTGGATACTGAAAGACACTAGAACTGGTGTCCTGGAACTACTGGTGGCCTCAGATGTCTAGGTACATTGGCTAGTATGTAAGTACCTGTAATCTCTACCTCTGAACAAAACCTTTGTGATATTCTCCAGTTGGCAAGCTTTAACCACTCTCTGTTCTGGATGTACAGTGGGATATGCTCAGTATCAATTTTGTGGTCAAACTCCCAGAGTTCTCCAGATATGACGCTGTCATGACTGTTGTGGATTCTGTTTCCAAAAGAGTACACTTCATTCCAATGCACACAATAGTCACAGTGGAAGGAGTAGCCAGACTCTTTCTCTACTATATCTGGAAACTCCATGGCCTCCTGAAATGTGTTGTCTTTGACTGTGAACCCCAATTCATGGTTTCATTTACTAAAGAACTATATAGGCTATTAGGTATATGACTATTTTCCTCTACAGCTTGGCACCCCCAGATGAATGGACAAATAGAACACATCAACCAAGAGCTTGACCAGTTCCTTTGCCTATTTGTCAACAAATGACAGGATAACTAGTACAATCTCCTACCTATCACAGATTTCCAGCACAACAACTATGTTTACTCTGTGACATAACAATCTCCATTCCAACTGAACATGAGATGAATCCCCTGTATGGACTTCGAGCTAAGACAAAATCCCTCAGGCCTAGAGACAGTCAACAAATTCACAAAGAGAATAGAGTCTGTCACCAAGGAAACTAATTTTGCAATCCACAAGGCACAGGAGGATATGACAAGGTACTACAATCAAAGAAGGTCTCTAGCCCCCATATTTAGACCAGAAGACCGGGTATACCTATACATGTCAGATATCAAAACAATATATCTGTCTCCAAAGTTGTCATATTACAGACTAAGACTCTTTGAAATTGAATACCAAGTAGAACTATTAGCCTACTAACTCAAGTTGCCCCACAGAATGAGACAGTTGTACCCAGTGTTCAACATGGTAAAGTTGTCCACTACTCCAGATAATCTAATACCAGGAAGAAAGCTACAAGCCCTGCCACCATCTATTGTTGTTAATGGAGAACTAGAGTAAGAAGTGGAAGAGATATTAGATAGTTGCTGGCACCAGAGGAGGTTTTAGTTCCTAATTAAGTAGAAGGACTTTAGCAGAGAATATAACTCTTGAGAGGTGGTCTTCGATATCAAGGTACTAGACCTTGTTGCAGAGTAGTATTGAAAGCACCCAGCTGCCCCAAGACACATCTGCCAGATGGACTTTGATGCTCTTTTCAAGTCCAGAACCATTGCTTCAAGGCATAGCAACCTTGGAGAAGGGGTAAACATAAGGGAATCCCTCACACATGACTCTAGAGCCTATATTAGTCCTCTGGAGTAACCCTATAGCTGATCAAATATTACATAGTAATATTTGGTCTTATCCCCATTATTCTAAGTGCACTCCATTGCCTCCTAACACAATTTCATTGTTTAGACCCTGGTTACCAAAAGCAAGGATGTGTAAGGGCAACTGGAGTAGAGCACTCCAGGAGATTCCTCAGATAAATTATACTCTATGAAATATATTACAACCTACCTCCAGGAGATTCCTGTAAAGGGATATCCTAGGAAACAGCCTAGATCATGAGTAAGGCTCCTATCTAAGGGGCTATTCTAAGTATTTGTGAGATGCTCTCTCACACTCTTCTTACCTTCTCTCTTAAGTCCATCTTGATGTGCCTGTTGATCTATAAATAGGATAGTGGTATTAATAGTTAGTGCTCACATGACTGCAGTGCATGGACTATTGGTTTTAGTATATAAGGCTACTTGTGTAGTTAGATTTAGCTTCACTTGAATATCACCTCATGTTAGGGCTTAGTCACTCAAAGGCAGCTAACCCTAAAGCTAGGTAAGAGTCCCAGAAGCTAAGGTAATATTCGAGTGAAGCTAAATCTAACTACACAAGTAACCTTATATACTAAAACCAATGGTCCATGTACTGCAGTCACATAAGCACTAACTATTAATACCACTGTCCTATTTATAGATCAACAGGCACATCAAGACGGACTTAAGAGAGAAGGCAAGGAGAGTATGGAAAAGCATCTCACAAATACTTAGAATAGCCTCTTAGATAGGAGCCTTACTCACGATCTAGGCTGTTCTCTAGGATATTCCCTTATACCTCAGCTGTAAGGGGCTACTTGGAGGCAACCCAGAACACACTCAACATTAGTGGAAGAGACATCTTAAGTAAGAGCAATGTATAGCCCAGAAGCTCTAATCAATGTTAAGGTAAGGTATTTTACTGTATATTACTAGCTATATGTACTAGACTAGCCTGGTCTGTGCACTGGTCGCTATGGCCACACAGATCAGAACACTAATAACTACCATACCTAATAAGGCTATATAGTACTAATAGGACAGACCTGAACTAGAGAGATAGGGAACTATGGACCACGGATTCCGAGGATCCGAGGACAAGCTAGACAATACTCATTCTACCAGGTTATCTAAGTGATCCCAGTGCTGTCCCCTTACATCAGCTTCCAGGACCATTACCTAGCTCTAGGGTTAAGATGCCTTGAGTGCTCGCCCTAACAATTTCTCAGAGAATTAGATAAGGCTCCTAGAGGGAATAATCTACAATATATATATATTACAGTGTCCTTGCATCCTTGCCTTTGGTAACCAGGGTCTGAACAATGAAAGTGCATTAGAAGGCAACAGAGTGTGCTTAGAACAATGGGGTAAGACCAAATATTACATAGTAATATTTGATCAGCTGTAGGGTCACTCCAGAGGACTAATACAGGCTTTGGAGTCATGTATGAGGGGTCCCCTTACAATGTCTGCTTTATGGGTACTAAAGGTTTCTTGCTCCTAAATGAGTTGAAGCAAAAATTTATGGCTAGATGGGAATGTCATAACCTTGGTAAAACCACAGAGTTCCTAGGCATGCATATAAGCTATAATCGTAAAAATCAAAAGATATTTATTGATCAATATGAGTATTTGAAGAAGGTGCTGGTATGCTTTAATGTTGTGACTAATCCTACTCATACTCCACTGCTATCTGAGTTTAGCTTTAAACCAAATGAAAAGCAGTGTGATCCCAAATTTTGCCAAAAGTACCAACAACTAGTTGGTTCACTAATGTACTTGCTGATTGGCTTGAGACTAAATCCTTCCAACAATCATTATCAAGTTAGGTTACATCTCTGTAGATACTTGCTTGCCACTTGCAGATATCAACTTGTTTATAATAGATTAAGCAATGAATCACTTGTAGTATACTCTGATTCTGATTGGGGCCAAGACTATAAGCATTGCAAGTCAACTACTGGCTATTTTACTATGCTGGCTTAAGGAATCACTTCCTGATTAAGTCGCAAACAAAAATCAGTAGCCCTCTCCTTTGCTGAGGCCAAGTATATGGTGCTCTCTGATTGTAGTTGCTAACTCGTCTGGACATTGAATCTCCTAAGTGAGATTGGTTTTGATATTCCTGTTCCTCATCTCTATGGTAATAATCTTGGATCACTTTTCTAGAGCACCAACCTAGTACAAGAAAAAAGGTCTAAATATATTTACATTTGGTATCACTATGTCAGGGATGCAATAGAGGATGACAAAATCAAACCATACCATATTGATGAAGCTAGGAACTCTATTGACATCTTGACTAAGAATCTTGGCCAGATACTGTTCCACTAATTCTGTCCACTCCTTGGTTTGGAGGTTCTATGGTTCTATGAACTCTCCTTTTAATTTATATTGTTACTCAATAACTACTACTTTGAGTGAGGGGAAGTGTTAAATTAAATAATTAATTGTACCATGTATTACTGTAGTTTAATATACGAGCCATGCTTACATAAGCAGGCTTGCTTCTTTGTCTCAACTACCATATCACAGAACTGCTCTGCTTCTCTCAAGATCTCTCTTTCCTATTAGGCTGTCTATCAATATCTACTAGATAACCCAGTGAGTAGGCCATCATTTGTCCCTACTGTAATTGCTGCTCTCTATCCTTCTAACAATAGTGTTCATTGGGAAAATGGATAGGAAGACATTAGACTGCTGGTGACTTTCTATGCATGTTAAATTCAAAGATCTTCTAGTAAGCTTCTGTTGGACCAATAAAGCAACCATCCAAATGAGCCTTGATTTCATTCTGCATTCTACCACTAATCTCCATAGTTGCTCTATCAGGACCCTTGTAGATGTACTTGCTCAAATACTTGACAGTTCCCAATCCAGCAAAGATCTCAACATTGATATGACAATCAAAGAGAAGGAGAAGTTAAGGACAATAAGGGACCACATATTGATTAGTGAATCTAGCCCATTGTGTTCAAAAACCAAGCCATTGTTAGGCCTAGCATAGAGTGGATAACTGTCCTCAGCCCAATCTATTCTCTCTCTATACTCCTTGGGAAAGTGTTTACTACATTTTCCATTGACCATACACTTGGCTTGGGGATTGTTAGCACTACATGTGTCATGACTTGGTAAAATAGCTAAGTTATTATTTATATTCCTTTTCTTTTTCTTTTCTTTTTCTTTACTATATCCACTGGATTGTCAACAAAGTCAATAGGATGAAATTGGGCAGTGTCATGATTCCATGAATAATATTTGGCAGAGGAATACCAAAATAGTGTCAGCCTGATTCATCACCAAATTCTCCAGGTCCAGTTCCCATATCCTCATACTTTTATCATCACATCCATGGCCTCACTATTATAAAAACCCTCCACCCCCATTCCTATAATTGTGCTCTCTCTAATTCTTTCCAAGCCCAATGTCTCCTCACAAACAAAGTCCCAAATAGCAGAACAACTGCACGGTTCAAACATACCGTGCCTAGACTTCTCGACAGGCTAGCTCGTGATGTTGTGCAACCAGCTAGGATAGAAGGTTACATCAAGATTATGACTATGCTTGGAGACAGCCAATGCTCACACTCCCTAGAAGGTCAACATCCTCATTGGCAGTACCAATGCTAACTACAACAACCAATTGGATTGGTCTTTTGTCATGACTTGGCAAATTGGCTAAGTCATTATTTATATTTGTCAAACTCTGAACAAAGAGATAGTTGGCTTAATTCCGGTCATTGGACTTTAGACACTGACACTAGAACTCGATTCCATACTCTGAGCACTATCCACCTCGGATCCTGCTCAATCTTACTCTCATCATAATCAACCCTCAGTCGCTAATCACTATGATCAGTAACCACCTCCATACATAGCCAGGCCCTTGGCTTAAGAGGACTTTGCAGTCAGTTAGGGACTGCAGGTGGAGACACAGTACCAAGCTCAGGTATTGCATTCAAGACCTGACCTTACAATTGAGTGGTGTTTAGTAGATACTTGTACTGTTCTTAGTATAAACCTTGTGCTGCACTCCATTGTGAGTGGTACATGTAGAGGAGTGACGGTTATCTCTTAAGGAGCCGTCTAGATTAGAGATCCTATCTGTTGGGTGATAGTCTAACCATAGTATTAGGGCAGTAGTAAGTAAGGTAGTAGGTGTCTGGTTGGGTGAAGATCTTGTGCCCCAACAGACGTAACATAAGTAAGATCAATCATTAACTCCATACCCTCTGAGATGTTATCACAATGTCTCAAACACAATACAACCAACTTATGAGCAACCTGCTCAACAAGAAGCATGCTCTCACTAAATTAAGGGCAGAGTTAGAAGGAAGGAAGGGAAAGTTGTGTTGATATTGTAAGAAGTTCGGGCACCTGGCCCAAAACTGCAGGAATAGGAGAGGAGAGGAAAAGGGGACCATTGTTCCCCAAAATAAATTTGAAGTATTGAGTAGCAGAGTGATGCAGTATGGAGTAGAAGAAAAGATGATAAGGAGCGTGAGGATGTTGGGGGTGAAGTGTTTTAGGTGCGGAGAGGAAGGGCACAAGTGCAGAGAGTGCCCATTGTGGAAGAAGAGACCGGCGTGCCCTGTAAAGGGAAAGGCGCAGAAAGGAGAAAGGAGATTGAGGAGAGTAGAAGAGAGTGAGGCAGCACACCCTACAGAGGGAAATGCACAACAAGAGGAGTGGAAAAGGAGTTCGTGGGAGACGTTAAGGAAGAGGGCTGAATGGTACTGTGGACCAACAGTGCCACGAGATGCAGAGTTGTGGGAGTTGGGATAGCGTGGCCAAGAAGCCATCGTCACATATTTGAGGTGCCCAAGATATGGCAAAGGGGGATGCTATGCGGAAGATGACCGGGGACAAGGAGTAGTCCCTTATTGGAAAAGAGAGAAAATGAGTTGGTGTGGATGCAGAGGAGGAAAGGAACAAAGTAGCGCATGAGCAAGAGACTCGAGAAGCGCAGCAAGGGAAGAGAAGGTGGTGCGGCCCAAAGAGGCAAAAGCATAGCAAAGTAGCACATGGTCAGGAGAACCAGAAAGCACAGCAAGAAAGAGGAGTAGTCAACAAGAGGTCAGGAGAACCTTCAAAATGTTGCGAGAAGTATAGTTGAATATTGGAGTAGAGAAGATAGATACACATGAAGGTGTAGTAATAAAAGTGCTCTTGGACAGTGGCACAACAGGGATGTTTATGGACAGGCAGACGATAGCTAGGCATGGGTTCAAGCTGCAGAAGTTAGAAAGACCATTAGTCGTCAGGAATGTAGACGGCACCAACAATAGTGGAGGGGCCATTACGCACCAGGTAGAGTGCAATGTATTCTATAAAGACCATATGGAAAGAATGAGGATGAACGTATGTGATCTGGGGAAAACAGAGGTGATATTGGGCATGCCATGGTTAGCAGCCCACAACCCAGAAATAAACTGGGAGACAGGGGAAGTTAAGATGACGAAATGCCCACCCTTGTGTGGTAGAAAAGGTCAGAAGAAAGAAAAGGTCAAAAGGGTAGTGACAGAGGAAGAAGAGAAAATTGTCTGGTGGGCGATAGACGACAAAGAAGACTAGGGAAGAGAAGAAGAGATAGAAGAGGACCACAGGAAAATCAAGGAGATGGTCCCAAAGAAATTTTTGAAGTGGAAAAGGGTGTTTGGAAAGGTAGAATCGGAGAGGATACTGAAGAAAAAAGTTTGGGATCATGCTATAGATCTCAAGGAAACGTTCAGACCACGAAAGAGAAGGATTTACCCTCTATCCAAAAATGAAAGGGAAGAAGTCCAGAATTTTGTGGAAGACCAATTGAGGAAGGGGTATATTAGACCATCAAAATCCTCTCAGACGTCGCCAGTATTCTTTGTAGGCAAGAAGGATGGTAGTAAGAGGATGGTAATGGACTATTGCAACCTGAATAACCAGACGATAAAGAATAACTACCCACTCCCGTTAATCACAGAATTAATCGACAATATAGGAAGTAAAAAGGTGTTCACAAAAATGGATCTTAGGTGGGAGTTCAATAATGTAAGGATAAAGGAAGGGGATGAGTAGAAGAGGGCATTCACGATGTATATTGGCTCCTTCGAACCAACAGTGATGTTTTTTGGAATGACAAACTCGCCAGCAACATTTCAAGCAATGATGAACGAGATTCTGAGAGACTTGATAAATGAAGGAAAGGTAGTGGCATTCATGGATGACGTGTTGGTAGGAACAGAGACAGAAAAGGGGCATGATGAGATCATAGAAGAAATATTGAAGAGACTGGAAGAGAACGACTTGTATGTCAAGCCAGAAAAATGCATGTGGAAGGCAAGAAAGATAGGATTCCTGGGGGTAGTTATTGGACCCAATGGAATAGAAATAGAGGAAGGAAAGGTAGAAGGAGTACTTGGTTGGCCAGTACCAAAAACTGTGAAAGATATTAGAAAGTTCTTAGGCCTCACCAACTACTATAGGAGGTTTATCAAGGACTTTGCTCAAGTAGCAAGACCAATGAATGTGCTAACAAGGAAAGATGAGAAGTGGCGGTGGGGGGACGAGCAGCAGAAGGCATTCGATGAACTAAAGAAGGTCTTCACTAGTAAACCAGTACTAGCAGCCCCGGATTTAGACAAGGAATTTAGGGTGGAAGCTGACGCTTCAAACTATGCTACTGGAGGAGTACTCTCGATGAAGTGCTCAGACGAAAAATGGAGACCAGTCACTTTCATTTCAAAATCTCTAAGTAATACAGAACAAAACTATGAGATTCATGATAAAGAGATGTTAGCAGTAGTCAGATGTCTAGAGGCATAGAGGCATTTCCTGGAAGGAGCAATAGAGAAATTCGAGATTTGGACAGATCACAAAAACCTCAAGTACTTTATGAAGGCACAAAAGTTAAATAGGAGACAAGCAAGATGGGCCCTGTACCTATCCAGATTTAATTTTACGCTAAAACACATTCTAGGAAGTAAGATGGGGAAAGCAGACAGTCTGAGCAGGAGACCAGACTGGGAAATTGGAGTGGAAAAAGACAATGAGGATGAGACATTGGTGAAACCAGAGTGGTTGAAAGTGAGGAAGACAGAAGCAGTAGAGATCATAGTAGACAGAGTAGATCTACTAGAGGAAGTTAGAAAGTCCAAAGTAAAGGACAATGAAGTGGTAAAGGCGGTAGAAGAGATGAAACGAGCAGGAGTAAGAATGCTGAGAGATGAAGAGTGGAGAGAAGTAGATGGCATCATGTATAAAGAAGGAAAAGTCTATGTGCCAAAAGATGAGAAGTTAAGAGCAGAGATAATTAGACTACACCATGATACACCAATAGGAGGACATGGGGGATAGTGGAAAACAGTGGAACTGGTAACCAGGAATTTTTGGTGGCCAGGGATTACCAAGGAGGTAAAGAGATATGTGGAAGGGTGCAATGCCTGTCAGCACAATAAAAACTACACAGAACAGCCAGCAGGCAAGTTAATACCCAACTCTATTCTAGAAAAATCTTGGACGCACATATCGGCAGATTTTATCACTAAGCTGCCTTTAGCGCAAGGATATGATAGTATCCTAGTAGTAGTGGATCGACTAACTAAGATGGTTCACTTTATACCAACTACGGAGAAGACATCAGCAGAGGGATTGGCAAGGTTGTTCAGAGATAACATGTGGAAGCTGCATGGTCTACCTGAAAGCATTATATCAGACAGGGGACTACAGTTTGCAGCAGGGTTAATGAGAGAGCTGAATGAGATATTGGGGATCAAGAGTAAATTGTCGATGGTGTTCCATCCTCAAACAGACAGAAAAACAGAAAGGGTGAACCAAGAGTTAGAACAGTACTTAAGGATGTTCATTGATCACAGGCAAGAACAGTGGCCAGAGTGATTAGGAACGGCAGAGTTTGCATACAACAATAAAGCGTACTCAAGTACTAGAATGTCGCCTTTCAAGGCAAATTACAGGCAAGATCCCAGGATGGGGTTCGAGGGAAAAAAGAAGGGGAGATATGCAGGAGTAGAGAAATTCATCGAGAAGATGAAGGAAATACAGGAGGAAGCAAAGGCAGTACTAGGGAAGGCGCAAGCAGATATGAAGAAATATGCCGACAAGAAGAGATCGGACATAGAAGAGTATAAAGTAGGAGACTTGGTCATGCTCAGTACCAAAGATCTGAAATATCAAATGGTCGGAAGGAGGACAGAGAAGTTGACAGAGAGATTCATTGGTCCTTATAAAGTCAGGGAGATAATATCATCAAACGCAGTCAAATTAGAACTACCTAGTACAGTAAAAATACACCCAGTAGTGAACGTTAGTAGAATACGACGATATATAGGACAGGTGGAGGGGCAGAAAAGGGAACGACCAGCCCTGGTAATAATCAAAGGGGAAGAAGAATGGGAGGTAGAACGTATACTAAATAAAAGGAAGGTCAGAGGTAAAGACAAGTATTTAGTACATTGGAAAGGATTCACGGCAGAATCGAACACATGGGAAGGAAGGGAGAATTTAAAGAATGCACAAGAAGCAATCGAAGAATTCGAGAAAGAATATCAATGGGATATGGAAGATGTGGCGCGACAAGAGCACGAAGAAGGGACATTCCAACGAAAAGAACTACCAGGGAGGTTTATGGCAAAGAAGTTGTATGGATGGTCAGACAAGCAATATGACCAGGAATATTGGGGAAGGATGGAAAGGAATTGGAGGCGATGGAAGGGCAAGAAGCCAGCAAGAAGAGGGATGATGAAGACGATCCCGGAAGAGGAAGAAG
>Ga0153965_1000301_pt1 | contig 10669 bp, 11 predicted proteins | sample TSFL049MetaG_FD_104707 | JGI IMG/M metagenome (GOLD analysis project Ga0153965, IMG submission 104707) | Attine ant fungus gardens microbial communities from Florida, USA - TSFL049 MetaG | ecosystem: Host-associated > Fungi > Mycelium > Unclassified | place: USA: Florida, Paynes | collected... | reverse complement strand
TCAGGATGGCTTGGTCCCCAATTGTGCGTCTCATTGTCATTCGGTAGAACTGAAGAAGGTTGGCAATCTTGTACGATACAATGCTACTCTCTTGGGAGCGAACAGTTTGCTGCACTCTCATCTACAATTGCTTAGATCCTTTGAAGCGACTGTCATGAGTGACACATACCTTCAACGGGACACAAAGCTTTCCAACAGCCAGATCCAGCAGTTCTTGGATCCACTCTTCCTCTTCACCACCTGACCCAAATTTGCGTACACTCCCAACCATACGATGAGCAGCCCGTGAATCAAAGAGGCTCTCGAGAAATTCCTGCTCTGCAGCGATACTTTGGTGCACCCAGGCCAACATGTCTCCGACATACCGTATGGGATCATGGGCATGAAGTTCAATAGGCCTAGGTAATCCTGATGGTCCACCACGCGTTAATGCAGTGATGAAAGACGAAAGGAGTGTTGTTTGGCGTATCTCAGAGAGGCTGGTTAGTGCTTCACTAGTGAGAAGTACGTAAGCCTAGATGAATAGCAGTCCAGAGAAGGCATACGTTAGGAGTTCAGGCCTCTTCTTGAGCCTGTGAACAGCCTCACACAACGTTGGGTCAACTTCCACTTGTAATTCTCCCCCAATTTGTCGAAATTTACGGCATGTCCAATGGAAGAGCTTCTCATAGCTGCGTTCGAGGTAGGATGAAGTAGTGGACATGATATCTATCCTGCATCGTGTGTACCTCGACAAAAATTGAAAGAATGAGGGATGAGATGCGCACCCTGATTGTGTTGGTCCGTCTTCACCTGCCATGAGCACGCGGCAATCGTCTCTGATCTTGTTTGTCTTATCCATTATTTGGAAGAAACGGGCATCGATAGGTGCATCCCCAGATTTGACAGTTCCTGCCTCTTCCTCCGTCAGAGTAAACTTGTTTAAGAAGAGGTCAATGATTGATTTCCTGTCATCGATGTCCTTCCTAACCACTGCGGCTGAGTACTTCCACCCAGTTTCTGAGTAGAATGCCTCTTACCTTTGATCCCTAAGAAATCCTGCACGTTCCAATAATGTTTGACTTGACCCTCCCATCATATTCAGCTGATCTTCAGCCTCATCGCATCGTACATGCATAGCGGTAAGATGAACTTGTAATTCGTTCAGTTTCTAGGCACCAAGACGAGTGAGGACTAAGGATACATAACAGTACTTAACACAAGCCACGCACATGATCGACTTCGCCTAATGCTTTAAGGAACCGACGACTGCTGTCAGCTAATTTCTTCTCCATGTCCCTCCGCAGATGTTTCCGTGCCTGTGATGCGATATCTCCAGAAATAAGCTCAATGGATGGTTGACCTTAAATAGACATTTGGTAGTCATTGTGTTTTTGGCATTCTAAAATGACTTTTTTGGCCCAAAAGATAAATTGCTCACATCTCCCTGGAGAAAAGTACTCTTTAGTGAGAAAGTGATATCCATGATAAAACTGTTCTTGAGCATGATCTCTATGTTGCAAAGGGATACAATTAGAAAGATTTTGCTATTCAAAGTGTCAATGGTTGTCAGGTCATGAAAATATCAATACATGGTAACATCCTTTATTTTACCCATAAAGCTAGTCTTTTTGATATGTATCTCTTGTCAGATGCATCTGACATGTGGATGTCTTGTATATAACCATAGGCATGGCCACCAATCTCTTAAGCTACTTCTTCCCCTGCTGATCTAACATGGTACATCTCTATCCTAGATATCATTGATCAAATAAGGAGCTCCTTCCTAAGAATAAAGTTGAGCTCCATGGTCATTGGGGTGGCTCCAAATAGTAGACCTTGTACCAGAAATAGAAGCTTTGAAAGTGGGTGTTGTGTCAAGTCCCATATATCAACCACCTGTAGATATAAACTGATTTTCTGGAGCAACTTCATTGGTACACTATAGCTCTTTTTCTGATAGAGCTATAGTTTTAGATGCTTTCATAGCAGTTTTGGAAATGAGATCTCATCCAATGACTGAAAAGTCAGAAAATAGTTTGTGGGCCTCAGAATTGGTAAGGATAATGTGAAGAAAAGTGCATAAATGTTGAGCAGCTATAATAGAATGGTCAGATCAGATTCTTAAGATTGAGTACACAATTTTTAATCTTTCTCGCTATTAGATCTAGCAGTTTCTTAGTCAAGGGGAAGATGATCTACAGAGTCACTGGGAGCAATGATATTTTGGTCAATATCTCATATATGCCAAATAAAGTTCTACCATAGTTCATCTACATTTTTGTCTTATAGAATGAGACAGGCAGTGTTAATGATCTTGTGGAGATCTTGGATAAGCTTGTGACTCTGTGGAGAAAGCTGGTTGATGTCAAGAGGAGAGTAATCCTGAATATATTCAAGATGTTAGTGCAGAGTTGTGAAGACTTAAGGCTTAACCAAGGTGGTTGTTCAGGAAGAACTTGATAGAGTCCTTTGTTGGATTGTTCCACTACTTATACAAATGTCTGTTGGTCTGTGTACCTATTTCCCATGATCACATAACCCTTATTAATAACTGTACATATCTTACATAAGTTTTCCCATGCTATTTATATCCCTCTGGTATTGTACTTCTGGATGTTATCCACTAGGTTGAGAAATGTGTGGGAAATAGTTTCTTTACTAGGAAACATCTCATAATATGGCCCTCTCTTCAAGTTTTCTTGTCCTGAGGAATGTTTCCATCAATTCTAATTTTCTTCCCATCTTCTTTCTCTTTGCCTCTTGTACTCTTTATTTGACCATCCCCACAATACTTTTGCTATAAACCTTCTAGGTAATTCTCTTGAGAATACCTTCTTGTTGTCTTCTTTCTTTTGTCTTTTTATTTCTTTGGCCTCTTCCATATACTCTCTCTCAAACTCTTTTACTAATTCTTTTGTGTTTTCTAAATTTTCCCTACTTTTCCATGTATCTTCTTCTGTTATATATCCTTTCTATCATACCAAGAACTTCTCCTTTCCTTTTACTACCCTTTTATTCAGTATTTTCTCTACTTCAAACTCTTTTTCCTCTTCTATGATGACCAGCTTTGGTAGTGTCCTTTTCTATTCTTCTATCTGAGGCTTGTACAGGTATACTCGACTTACATTAACTACAAAATGGATTTTAATAGAACTAGGTAGTTCTAACTCTATAGTATTACTTGAGATGATTTCTTTCACTTTATAAGGCTCTACAAAGTGCTCCATTAGCTTTTTCAACCTTCTTCCCTTCATTTTCTATTTCAAATCTTTGGTACTTAGCAATACTAAGTCCTCTACTCTGTACTCTTCCCCTTTGCTCTATTTTCTATCTATAAACCTTTTTATTTTCTCCTGTGCTTTACTCAGCACTGCTTTTGCTTTCTCTTGGATCCTCTTCATCCTCTCCATGAACCTTTTTGTTACTTTGTACTTCTTCTTTCTTCTTTCTTTGAACCCCATCCTTGGGTTTTGACTATAATTAGCCTCAAATGGCAAAACCTTTGTAACTGAATATATTTTATTGTTATATGCAAATTTAGCAGTTTCCAGCCAGTCTGGCCACTGTTCTTGTCTATGGTCAATAAAGACCCTTAGATACTGTTCCAACTCCTGGTTTATCCTCTGTCTGCCTATCTGTCTAGGGGTGGTAAGCTGTAGACAGTTTTGTTTGTATCTCTAATAGCTTATTCAACTCCTTCATCATTCCTGCTATGAACTACACTCCTCTGTCCAATATAATGCTTTCTGGGAGTCTATGGAGCTTCTAGATGTGTGTAGCGACTTGGTCTAAGATGACTTAATCACACTTCTGGTTTGAGTTAACAAAAAGAACTTGATAAAGTTCCTGTTTGCTTTCTGTATATTACTTATACACATTCTGTATTTACCCTTATTTACAAAGTCCCGCATATCTCTTTTGAGTCATCCCCTCTCACATTTATTGATTTCCTAATAAAATAAAAGAAAAAGAAAAAGAAAAAGAAATAATGACTTAGTTATTTGGCCAAGTCATGACAATGTGGTCTCTAAACAACCTGGCAAGTCCTTCCACTGATATTTTTTCTGTGATAGCTATGAAGTGTACTATTTTACTGAACCAATTGCATACCACTAAAATTGCATTATATTCCTAAGCTAATAGTAGCTTTGTTATGAGACAATCAAAAAAAAAACTGTTTCTCATATATTCATCAACTCAATAGGAAACATCCAAGAATACAATGTGGGAAAGATATAAATAGTATAGGAAGGATTATGTAAGATATAGATAGTTCTTAGTAAGGATCATATGATTGTGGGAGATAGGCATACAGACTATCTAATATTTGTATAAGTACCTAGTGGAATCCAATAAGAAACTCTATTGAGTTCTTTCTAAACAACTATCTTAGTTGAGCTTTAAGTCCTCACAACTTCATGCTAATAAGCTTTGTAATGAAGTCTGCTAAAATATGACTCCATGGCTTCTCTGGGATCACATTTGGTATAAGTTTCCCTGCCAGTATCTTACTTCTATTCTTATATCATTAATAGACATTGTATCCATCTACATATCTTTCTACTTCCTTTGTAACTTCTGGCTACCAGTAATTCCTTGTGACCAACTCCATTGTTTTCCATCTTCCCCTATGTCCCTCCACTGGTGTGTTGTGATATAAGTGCACTACCTCTCCTCTCAGTTCTCCTTCTAGTATATATATGTATTCTTTCTTCATAACTACTTTCTTCTCTATTGACCATTCCTCATCTTTAAGGCTTTTCATTCCTGCTTTCTTTAACTCTTCTACTGCTTTTACTACTTTCTCATTCCCTTTCTGTGTCTTCTTAATTCTCTCCCTCAAATTCCTGTCTTCTACTAGCGTTTCTACTTCTCTTATCTACTCTGGCTTGATCAATGTCCTATCCTTATTATTGTTCTCTACTTCCTCCTGCCAGTCTGCTCTTCAACTTAGTCTATTGGCTTTACCCATGCTCTTTCCAGGAACATGCTTCAAGGTGAAGTTGAAGTGTAACAAGTACAAAGCCCACCAGGCTTGTCTATAGTTTAGCTTTTAACTCATCATGAAATACTAGAGATTTTTATGGTCCATCCAGATCTTGAACTCTATTTTTCCCCTTCTAGGTAATGTCTCTATACTTCTAGACATTGAATTACTGTTAACATCTCCTTGTTATGAATCTTGTAGTTTCATTCTGTTGTATTCAGTAACTTGGAGATAAAGGCCACTGGCCTCCATTTCCCATTCTCACACTTTGTTGACAATACTACCCCTGTTGTATAGTCCAATACATCTGCTTCTACTTGCATTTCTTTGTCCAGGTCTGGTATTGCCAAGACTGGCTCTGTTATGAATACCTCTTTTAACTTCCCAAATGCCTCCTCTTGTTCCTTTCCCCATCCCTACTTCTCCTTCTTTCTAACTAGCATATGTAGTGGTGCTGCAAGCTTTGCAAAGTCCTTAATGAATTGCCTATAGTAATTGGTGAGTCCTAGAAACTTTTGCATCTCTTTTACATTTCTCAGTATTGGCTAGCTTAAAACCCCTTCTATCTTTTTCCTCTGCATTTCTACTTTTTTTGGTCCTATTACTACTCCCAGAAACTCCACCTCCTTCATCTTCTACTAATACTTCTCTGGTTTTATGAAGAGATCATTCTCTTCAAGTTGCTTCAATACTTCTTCTACTATTTCATCATGTCCCTTCTTCATTTCTGTTGCCACAATAATATTGTCTATGAAGGTAGCCATGTTCCCTTGATTTATTATGTCACAGAACAGGTTGTTTATTATTGTCTGGAAGGTAGCAGAGGAGTTTGTGAGCCTGGAATACATTATGGTTGGCTCATAGGCTCCAATATATATTGTGAATGCTGCCTTCCATTCATCTCCTTTTTTGATTCTAACATTGTTATACCCCCATCTCAGGTCTAGCTTTGTAAAAACTTTCTTACTGTCTACTCCATCCAAGATATCAGCAATCAGTGGTAATAGGTATCTATTCTTGACAGTCCACTAGTTCATATGTCTATAGTCCTGCACTATTCATCACTTGCTATCTTTCTTAGCTACAAAATGTACTGGTAATGTCTGTGGTGATTTTGATGGTTGGATATATCCTTTTTGCAGCTGATCTTCTACAAATGCTTGTATCTCCTCCTGTTTTTCTCTTAACAACAAATACACCTTTTCTTTTTTAGGTGTAAAGCCCTCTTTCAGCTCTATTGCATGATCCCAGACCTTTTGCACTAGCATTCTTTCTGACTCTGCTTTCCCAAACACTTTCTTCTATTTCCAAAATCTCTTTGGTACCAGTTCTTCCACTATTTCCTCCTCTTCTGTTTTCCTAACCTCTTTTCTTTTTTCTCCCTGTTTCCTTCTTCTATATATGGATAGATATCTTGTCATTTTTACTTTTTACTTTTTCCAATCTATCTTTGGATTATGGACAGCTAACTATGGCATATCCAATATTACCTCTGTCTTCCTTAGGTTATATATATCTATTCTCACTCTTTCTATGTGTCCCTTGAAGAATATATTGTACTAGACCTGGTGCATAATTGCTCCCTCTACATTTATTGTTCCATCTATGTTTCTCACCAACAGAGGGTTTTTTAGTCTTTCTAGCTTGAACTCTTTTCTTTTTGCAAATTGGATATCTATGAACAACCTAGTTGCACCGCTATTAAGTAGTACTTTAACTGCCACTCCTTCATGATTTTTCAACTTTTCTAGTCCTATTTTCATCCACACTTCTCTTAGCAGCCATAGTATGTGCTGCATATCTCTTACTCCCTTAGTATTGCTTTGACAAGAAACTTTATTCCCCAGTTTCTCTGGATGCAATACACTGTACATATTTGAGGAGACTAGCCAGGAGCTTACTGCCCTCTATTGTCTTTTGCTGACTCTTGTAGCATTTCTACCACCTTCCCCTCTCTTTTCTTTCTCTGCCAACAGTTTTTGGCCATATAGTTCCACTTTCCACATACAAAACATATTCTATCTCCTTCTCTTTTTCTGTCTACTTCCATTGCGTTGGAGTCCCTTGCTGGCTCCAGCTGTCTCCCTTTATTCTAATATTCTTCTCTATACTGGCCCCCTGGTCTCCACATGATCTAATTTTCCTTTCCTCCATATGACCCCCTACCAAATCCTCCTCTCTGCTATGCATTTTCCAATGGACACACTGTATTCCTTTCCAATATTCTCTCTTCTGCTCTACTTTGCCTCTAATTTCTGTCTAATATTACTGCTCTTTCCTGCCACTCCTCTATTGTATAGGGGGGACTTTCTGCCTCTACTAACTTCCTCCTGATCCCCTCACTTAATCCTCTTTTGAACTCTTCTATGAGGAGTCACCCCTCATATTCACTTCCCCTTGTAACCTTTTTAAACTCTTGGATATACTCATTGCACATCTTTCTTCTCTGTTCTATTGTCCTCAACTGCTCCACTTTTCTTTCTTTCTCTACTATTTCCCCAAACTAGTTTCTCATTTTACTAAACAATTCTTCTACTGTCTTCACCTCTGATTCTTCTTTTAACAATTCATCTAATAGAATATCTTTTTAGGCTTCTGCCACTCTCTACTGTACATAAGATAGCATCCAGGCTATCTTTGTTGACTCTGATTCTCCTGTCATTTTCATCCTTAGGTATAAATAGACCACATTAACAAACATACTTACTTTCTCTATTCTTCTACTAAACAGGAGAGGCTTTGCTACCTCCACTCTTGCTCCTCTATTCTGTTATAATAGGGTAGCCACCTGCTACTGCAGGCCAGCAATCAAGGTAAGAAATTGCTTCTCTCAAGTAAGAGAAGGAGATATAGGAGCAGCAGGTTGCTCTGCAGGTTGTTGTTGTTGTTATTGGAACATGTATAATGGTAGTGGTAATAGTGATAATAATATTTTCTCATATGAGAAAAAGCGGTCTTCTTTGTCTGAACTTATGACTAATTACTGACTAGAAGAGTAAAACAATATTATCTCTAAGAAGGGAATCTCTAAGCTAGATAGGCCTTTAGGAGGTTACTGTAAGAACTTAGACTGTAACATCTTAGAACTACTCCTAGTCTGAGTTGGCAAGAAGAACTCAATAGAGTTCCCATTTGATTGCTATACACTACTTATACACATTCTGTATTTGTTTCTATTTATAAAGTCCTGCATATCTCTTTTGAGTCATTCCTTCTCATATATCTGTTGATTTCTTAATTAAATAAAAAGAAAAGAAAAGAAATATAAATAATAACTTAGCTGTTTGGCCATGTCATGACACCACCCCTCTCTCAAGATTCCTTGTTCCAAGGATTTTTACAACTCATAGTAGAAATCACAGATGTTCTCCATTTTATTGTTATCTTCTTCTACTCACTCTTTGATTTCCAAGTTTTCCTGCTCAATTTCCTTCTTCTCTTTCTTTATTATTTATATTGTTCTTTGTTCTCTTGCTCTTTTTCTTTTCTATTTCCTCCAATTTCTTTCCAACCTTGCTCAGTATTCCTTATTATATCTTTTATTCAACCATCCAAATAACTTTCTTGCTGTAAACCTTTCTGGTAATTCTCCTTTCCTGAATGTCTCTTTTTTCTGTTCTTGTCTTTGGATATCTTCTATGTCTTGCCAATATTCTTTCTTAAATTCCTCAACTACTTCTTTTGTATTTCCCAAGTTTTCTATTTCTTTCCAAGTATCAGATTCAGCTGTGAACCCTTTCCACTATACCAAATACTTGTCTTTTTCCCTTATCCATTGCTTGTTCAAAATTCTTTTAACCTTCTATTCCTTCTCTCTCTTGATTATGACTGGAGCTGGTTGCTCCTTTTTTTTCCCCTCCACTTGCCTTATATATCTTTGTATTCTACTAATATTAATTACTGAGTGTATTTTTACTGTACTAGGTAGCTCTAATTCTACTGCATTCAGTGATATAATTTTCTTTATCCTATAAGACTCTATGAACCTCTCTGTCAACTTTTCCATCCTCCTTCTAGCCATTTGGTATTTCAGATCCTTAGTGCTTAGTATCACTAAGTCCCCTACTTTATACTTGTCAACTTCTGTTCTCTTTTTATCTGCATACTTCTTCATCTCTTCTTGCACTTTCTCTAGTGCTGCTTTTGCTTCTTCCTGGATTTCTTTTATTTTTATTATAAACTTCTCTGCCCCTTTGTACTTCCCTTTCTTCCTTACTTCAAACTCCATCCTGGGATCTTGTCTGTAATTTGCCTTAAAAGATGATGTTTTAGTACTTGAGTACACTTTATTGTTGTAGGCAAACTTTGCTGTCCCTAACCAATCTGGCTACTGTTTCTGTCTATGGTCAATAAACATTCTCAAGTACTGTTCTAGTTCTTGATTAACCCTCTCTATTTGTCCATCTGTTTGAGAGTGGAATGCTGTTGGCAATTTACTTTCAATCCTCAACATCCTGTTTGACTCTTGCATTACTTCTGCTACAAATTGAGGTCCTCTATCTGAGATAATACTTTCAGGTAACCTGTGCAACTTCTACACATTGTCTCTAAACAGCTTAGCTAATCCTTCTAATAATGTCTTTTCCATAGTAGAAATAAAATGTACTATTTTTGTTAACCTATTGACTATTACTAGAATTGAATTATATTCTTGTACTAGCAGCAACTTAGTGATAAAATCTGCTGAGATGTGTGCCTATGGTTTTTCCAGAATTGAGTTTGGCATTAACTTTTCTGCTGGCTGTTCTGTATAGTTTTTATTATGCCAGTAAGTATCATATCCTTTCATATATCACTTTACTTCTTTTGTAACTCCTGGCCACCAAAAGTTTCTAGTGACCAACTCTACTATCTTCCATTATTTCCCATGTCCTCCTACTGGCATGTCATGATGTAACCAAATGATCTCCACTCTCAGTTTCTTATCTCTTGGTACATATACCTTTCCTTCTTTATACATGACACTGTCAACTTTTTTCCACTTCTTGTCTTTTAACATTTTTACCCCTGCTTGTTTTATTTCTTCTACTGCCTTGATCACCTCATTATCTTTTACTTTTGACTGCTTTACTTTCTCTAGTAAATCCACTCCTTCTACTATGTTATAAAAAAGTAACTACTAAATAGTGACATGGAGGTATAACAAAATACCTGTTCAAAGAACTACATAAATAGCTGGACCCTCATTGGCAAGTAGCCTTGCTAATGTCGCCCTTTTGGTATAGTGGTAAACCATATAGTTTGTGACTACTGGTCCATAGTGCAACTATGACAGTTACTATTACAAATGGCCACTTACTGATTTGTGAGTTGATGATTTAATAATCAAAAGGCTCAAAAAAGTGAAGTTTAGACAGTAGCAAAAGATGTTGTTAAGTCTAAGGTTTATCCTCAGACATATAGTTCTTAAATACATAATTGTGGTAGTCTGTGCACAAGAACAGCCTACCATATGATCACTACCTATTGTTCTACATATAGGAGTACTATTGTTCTTGAAATAGAGATAACCTAACCATCTTAGGGCAGTCCTTTGTTCTATCCAAGGACAGATGATAATCTATAAGTAAAGATCAATGTCATGTGCAAACATTGAGGACCTTGTATCTCCATGGGATCTTATTGCCTTGGGATTTATTTATAGCTGAAAGAAGTGCATTGAAGAGAGCTTCACGATGGTTGTTGAAGTGAACGATTATG
>Ga0153965_1000300_pt1 | contig 10670 bp, 9 predicted proteins | sample TSFL049MetaG_FD_104707 | JGI IMG/M metagenome (GOLD analysis project Ga0153965, IMG submission 104707) | Attine ant fungus gardens microbial communities from Florida, USA - TSFL049 MetaG | ecosystem: Host-associated > Fungi > Mycelium > Unclassified | place: USA: Florida, Paynes | collected... | reverse complement strand
GGGTCAGCAGGATTGGAGCTAAACTAGTGTGTTTAAGTATCACTAGTAAACAGGCTAAGGTAGCTCCGGAGGGTTATCATGGTATTTAGGGGTAGAAATGGAGGTGTCCCCTTACATTCATCCCCTCTTTAAGATTGCTATGTCTTGGAGCAATGGACTTAATATGAAAAATGCTGTCGAACTCCATACGCTAGATATGTCTCAGAGCACCAGGGTGTTTGTAGTGGAATTCTGCTGTTAGTTCCAGAGTGAAAACTTCAGGGGCGGACTCCCAGGAATTGTGTTCGCAGCCGTATCCTTTCCACTTAATGAGATACTGGAACCTTCTCCGGTGCCAGTGACTGTCGAGTATCTCTTCCACTTCCCACTCCGGTTCTCCATCGATGATTATGGGTGGTGGGTGATCCATCAGTTTCTGTCCTGAAATCAGGTCGTCTGGAGCCGGAGTGAGTTTTACTACGTTGAACACTGGGTGGAGTTGCTTCATCCAGTGTGGTAGTTTTAAGCAGTAGGCCATAGGTCTGATCCGTCATTCCACTATGAAGGGGCTGAGATGTTGATGTGAGAGTTTTTGCGAAGGGCATGTAGTCCGGATGTCCAATGCGTCGAGGAAGACTTTATCGCCAGGGTTGAACACCGGAGCCAGAGTTCTTTTGCGATCGTAGTACCTTTTCATGTCGTCCTGTGCTTTGCGGATCGCGGATTTTGCTTCCTCGATTGCCGTTCTCATTCTCTCTGTGAATTTGTTGACCATCTCCAGACCGGAGGGGTTTTGTCAGGGTTCAAAGCCCATGTGAGGAAGCCTTCCAGTGTCGAGCAGGAACAAAGGGTGTTGAGTGGTGGAGTGGACATGATTGTTATGCTGGAACTCTGCCAGGGGTAACAGGTCATACTAATCGTCCTGCCTTTCGTTCACAAAGAGCTGGAGATACTGGTCTAATTCCTGGTTGATGCGCTCTGTCTGTCTGTCGGTTTGGGGATGCCAGGCCATGGAAGATGCCAACTTTATTTACTAACAAGCAGTAAAGTTCTCTGGTGAAGCGAGCTACAAATTGAGGTCCGCGGTCCAAGACTACACATGTCGGAAGGCCGTGGAGCTTCCAGACTTGGTGTAGGAAGAGCCTGGCCACTCCTTCCGCTGTCACTGTCGTGTGTGTCGGAATGAAGTGTGCTCGTTTTGACACTGAATCTACCACCATCATCACTGTGTCATGTCCGGAGAAGAGGGGGAGTTCCACTACAAAGTCCACACTAAGTGTGTTCCATTGCAAGTCCAGGATCGGAAGAGGGTGTAGTTTACCTACCAGAGCCTGCTTTATCGGTTTTGTTTGGAGGCATAGATCACATGTGCTGATGTACTGTCTGATGTACCTTGACATTTGAGGCCACCAGTAATCCCTAGAGACTAACTCCAGTGTTTTCTAGTGTCTAGGGTGTCCAGCGACCTTTGTGTTATGGCACAGGGAGACTACTTGCCTTCGTAAGTCTACATTCCGGGGAACGTAGATCTTGCCTCTGAACTGGAGTACTCCATTGTCTTCTGACCACTCTGTGAAATGGACTGTCTTACCTGATGCTTGCTGGAGTTCTTTTGCCACCTTTGCCACTAGCTCTTCCTGGTTGCCTTTCTGGTTCCCTTGACAAATTTTGTGGAGAATGTCCCTCTCTGGCCCTTCCAACTGAATCCCTTCGAGAGCTCGGATTGCTAAGAGCTCTGGTCATAGGAGGACCATGTCTTCATTGTTAGAGATTCCTTTGCCATGGTCTGGTCTCTGTGATAGCGCGTCTGGCTTCCCCATGGAACGTCCTGGGCAGTGGGTCAATTTGAAGTTGAAACGGGCTAAGTATAGGGACCAGCAAGCTTAGCGACAGTTGAGTTTCTTAGCCATCATGAAGTACTCCAGGTTCTTGTGGTCCATCCAGATCTCTACCGGATGTCGGGCTCCTTCCAAGAAGTGCCTTCACTCCTCTAGTGCATGGATGATAGCGAGCATCTCTTTGTCGTGAATCTCGTAGTTCTGTTCCACCGGAAATAGGGATTTGCTGTAGAAGGCCACTGGGTGTCATTTCTCCTCTCCGGGTAGTTGCTGAGAGAGGACAGCTCCAGAGGTGAAGTCAAAGCTGTCAGCCTCAATGCGGAAGGGCTCCAAATCTTGAGGCGACACCAGGACCGGAGTGGTGGTCACCGCTGTTTTGAGATGTTTGAAGGCTTCCTGTTTCTTGGTGCCCCAGTTCCAGGTCTTGTTGGAGTGAGTGAGGTCGAAAAGAGGCCTGGCAATGGTTGGGAAGTCTTGGATGAAGTGACAGTAGAAATTGACAAAGCCTATGAAAGCCTGCACATCAGTCCAGTTCTCCGGGGTGGGCCAATTGTGGACTCCGGCAACCTTAACGGGGTCCATCTCAACCATGTTCTCTGAGATGACCAGTCCGAGGTACTCAATCCATTTCCGATGGAACTCACACTTCTCCAGGCAAAGGAATAGCTTATGTTCTGCCAGCACTTCCAAGACCCTCTGGACCACTTGTTTATGCTCTTCCTCCATCTCCGTGAAGATTAAAATGTCGTCCAAGTACACTACCATGATCCCTTCAGCTATGAGGGTCCTGAAGATGTCGTTCATCATAGTTTGGAAGATGGCGGGACTGTTGGTCATTCCGAAGAACATTACAAGGGGTTCAAAGAGGCCGCAATTGGTACGGAAGGCTGCTTTCTATTCATCTCCAGGCTTGATTCGTACGTTATTGAAACCCCATTGGACATCAAGCTTTGTGAAGTACTTGGCTCTGCAGAGTTGGGAGACGAGTTCAGAGATGAGGGGGAGGGGGTACCTGTTCTTGACGGTTACGGCGTTCAGCGCGTAATAGTCTTAGACCAGCTGAAGCAAACCATCCTTCTTTTTAATGAAGAATACTGGGACTGTGATAGGGGACTTGGAGGGTCGGATCTGTCCGGTATACAGGTTCTCCTCTAAGAAGGTGTCCAACTCCATCTGCTCCAGCGGAGACAGGGGGTAGACCTTCAACGACTTGGGCTCTGCTCCAGGGATCAGTTCAATGGCATAATCCCACTTGCAGTGCTCTGGCAGTATATCAAAGTCTTCTTTGGCGAACACGGATTAGAACTCCGTGATGTAAGCGGGCAACAGAGCGGTGGCGGCCTGCATCTCTTTGCTACGTCTGGCTCCCTTCGCGAGACGCTAGGAGGTCATAGCCATAGCTCAAAGGTCGGTCTGGGTGAGCTCCAGGAGGAGGTGCGTAAGGAAGAGTTGGTTCCCAGGCTCCCAATCAGGGGCATATGGTTGCGGAGTCGTTTCTTCAATTTCTTCCATCTCTAGCTCTTCCTGAAGCAGGGGCGTGGGTCTGTCTCGACACGATTGGAGGGCTCGGAGTTCAGTTCTTTTCTGGTGGGTTTGTTCTTTCCGGAGGGCATGTCCTCCTTCACACCAGAGGGAACAACAGGTCATCCCGACTTCTCCTTTTTCCCAGTCAATCTTGGGGTTGTGGTCCTTGAGCCAGTTGTAGCCGAGGATCAGGCTTTGTTTCCCAAGTCTGGAGACAGCCAAAAGCATCCTCTTGGAGTGAGTCTTGTACCGGAGAACCACATCCACCACCTCGGAAATTTGTCCTGCCTCGTTGGAAGAGCCATCGACATTGAAGACCAGGATGTTGCGTGAGAGGGTCCGAGTGTTCATCCCTTTTGAGCAGACAAAATCTCTGTCGATGAAGCTTCTAGTTGCTCTGGAGTCTAGGAGGGCCTTGACGGAGTGGAGTTCGCTTGTGTCCATAGTTCCGATTTCTACTGGCAGGAGGAGGGAGGTTCCTCATGCGTCCAATGTGCTGATCACGAAGAGCTTGGGCAGCCTCTTCTCCCACTTGGGTTTACGGAGCGGAGGAGGGACTGGAGGGTCAGGGGATGGTGCGTCTATCAGTTCACTGCCAATCGTATTGGGATCCTCTATAGTCAATACAGTGAACTTATTTACTGGCAACTAGGGTGCACTTATCGCCAGCCGCACTACGCAAAATCCTCTTCTTCCTCCGGGGGACAAGACTGTTCAACTGGAACCGTGTCTTTCAATGCCAGCAATTCTTCAAACAGCTCTTCCTGCTGCTCCGAGGTGAGTTGATGGACATCCATGCAGTGGGGGCAGTCACGGACTGAGTGGTTTGCATCTCCACATTGGTAATATCCTCGCGGAGGCAAAGATCTTGCTTTCCTAGTCGCGTCGATGTCCATAGGGACTCCCATAGACGGAGCAGGTGGCGGAGGTTTTGGAGTAACCAGAGGAGGCAGAGCAGGGGGCAATCTTACCACGGACATAGGCGGGGGTCATGCAGAGACAGTTTTGGTTGGTCTAGAGGGAGTGGAATGCGACATGGATTGAAAGGCCTCATTGGCGAGGTGCGCCTGGTCGATCCTCTGTGCTGCTTTGTACCACACATCGGGATCAGTGTCGGCTGGTCGTCCATACGGCATGGTGGCAATTTGGTTCTGGATGCCTAGTTTGAGACCTTGTCAAAACTTCACCACCAGTGTCTGGGGATCTGTGTAACCCACGTCGGAGACCAGGGCCTGGAAGTTGTCCAAATAGTCGTCTACTGTCCAACCTCCTTGGTGGTAGGAGATTCCTTCCAGAGTGTTGATTGCGTCCACTTCTACATTTACTGGGAAGAAGTGAAGTCGGAATTGCTGCTCAAAGTCCCCCCAGGTTGGTATAGGGAAAATGCTGGTGTCTGCTTCCTGACGGAAGACGTTCTCGGACCACTTGGCGGCACGACCATCCTTGAAAAACATGAGGGCCCAGAGGATTTTATCCTGCTCATCGTAGAACTGCTCTGGGGCTAGGTGGATGTAGAGGGCATAGAAGTTTAAGAATGCACGGCCATTGTGACGTTCTCCACTAAAGTCCAGAGGAGTAGAGAGCTTAGGACGAGTTTGTCGTGCCGTCAGTGCGGGGGACAGAGACATTAGAGGAGACGGTGCAGGTGAGGGAGGTGTGTTTGGTATGGCTGGAAGGGAGGGGTTAGCTACTAACTGCGTGAGCTGCTGTAGCTACATGGTCAGAGCTGCTAGGGTAGTGTTAATGTTGTTTTTGGAGACATGCTGTCTCTCCGTGAGCTCCTGAAGATGGTGCTGCAGGTATCTTAAGGTGTTAGCTACACCTTGAGGGGTGTCTGGAGGCAATGACATCTGGAGAGTGGAATTTTTCAGAGGGCTGGGTATGACAGGGGAGGGCGACCTGTGGGGTGGCTGTCCACTGGGATAGTCCAGGGCTCCGCTTTCAAGATTCTAATCTGCTGTAAGGGTGACTGGGGCACCAGACTCCAGGAGAATCCTCAGTAATATTACAGTCTGCAATTATGATACAACTCACCTCCAGGAGAATCCTCAGAGATTAGGATAAGGCTCCTGGAGGGATATTCTACATTTTATACATCCCTTAGTGTCAGGGTCAGCAGGATTGGAGCTAAACTAGTGTGTTTAAGTATCACTAGTAAACAGGCTAAGGTAGCTCCGGAGGGTTATCATGGTATTTAGGGGTAGAAATGGAGATGTCCCCTTATAGTGACTTTCCTGGGTTGTGTGAAAAGTGAAAGAGTAATGTCACAGTGTAAGGACTTAGTTGCAATAATTTAATCCTACTTCTTATCCAAGTTGACAAGGAGAACTCAATGGAGTATCACAGAAAAGTAACTAACAAATAGTATCATGGAGGTACAACAAAATACCTGTTCAAATGAACTACATAAATAGCTGGACCCTTGTTAGCAAGTAGCCTTGCTAACATTGCCCTTTTGGTGTAGTGGTAAACTATACAGTATGTGACTACTGGTTCATAGTACAACTGTGACATGAAGTTTCTGTTATTTTCTATACATTACTTATATAACTACTACATGGTCTGTACACTACTTTCCCACACTCATCATGTGACCCATCATGTGATGTCATATGATGTGACACTATGACCTCTTATCATATGACTATGAGTATGTGATACTTGTGACATGACACTTTCCCATACTTCTTTCTATATAGTAAGTTCAAAAGACAAAGAAAAGTAAAGTAAATATAAATAATGACTTACCTGTTTTGCCAAGTCATGACATATAGTATATGTGATATTGGGTCATGTAGCAACTTGTAGCCACATGAGTGACCCAAGTGTTTCCCAGTAGGGTGTATTCTTTATTTCATTAGCTTTCTTGGGGATATTAGGGCAGTCCTCTATTGTTAATAGTAGTTCTAGAGAGAGTGGAGTCAATTTCAGTAAACAGTTCTCTATGTTGAAGCATTTTAACATGCATTCATAATAAGATTTTTGGAATAGTGATATATTTCCAGTAATGGGATCTCTGTTAATGTGCATTTCTAAAATGAGTTTTGCTTCTCCCAGATCTTTTATCTCATAACTAGTGCCAAGTTGTGATTTCGCTATATTTTTGTCTTCAATAGTTGATAAGACACCTAGTATATTATCTGTTAGGGTAACCACTCAAGGCGATCACTCCTCAAGCTAGGTAAGAGTCCCAGAAGCTTAGTTGAGATTCAAGTGAAGTACATCTACAACAACTTGCTAGTATATATAGCCTACACTAGATGATCACATGTACTATCACATGGGTGCATGGATCAGTAATCATAATGTCCTAATATTAGAATAGAAGGCTCACACCACACGACACAGACAGAGAGAAGACAGGAACGATGGAAATGCATACACATACTGTCACAGGGCCACTAATAGAACAGAGTCTCAATAGTGACTAAGCATCACCCTAGATGTCCCCTTATATTATCTGTCCAGGTGGATGTTAGTATGAGTTTATCACTATAAACTCTAGAGCAGATTTGAGGATCTGCCCTTGACTTATAGAAACTATGGCCTTCAAAGGTTTTGTTTAGATTTTTGGCCTAGTTGTGTGCACCCTACATTGTTCCATAAAGAGTTTTGTAAAGTCTCCATATATAGTTGTCTTCTTCTTCCTCAAATTCTCTTGGCTGTTCTATAAATACCTCATAACTGTTGTTGTTGTTAAGAAAGGCAGGCATAAAATCAATCTGTTATAGGCAAAGTCATTGTGAGGTTGCTATAGTATATACAAGGTAGATAGACTCAAGGTAAGTAACAGATGCATATGTTTCTTTATAGTCTTCCTCTATTACCTGAGTAAATCCCTTTGTCATAGTTCTAGCTTTCTGTCTTTCTAATTCACTATTCTCCTTCTATTTTATCACATAAACCCACTTTAATCTAACCACATTCTGTCCTTTTGGTCTTGATACTACCTCAAAAACCTCCTTAGCTTTTAGCATTGCTATTTTGGTAGCCATAGGTTTCCACCAAAGGTTAGGCCTTCTCATCGCTTCCTTGAATGTTCTAGGGATCTAGTTATTATCTAGGATATGATTTACTATTAGTCTATTCATATATTCAGTTGACTCTTATAACCAAGTAGTCAGTTTTATAGTTCTCTAGGGTTTTCTTAAGACCAGGGGGAGATCATTAGGATTATTATTTGGGTTTTTGGTAGTAGTAGGAGTACTATTGCTTGTGTCAGGGATGTTATCATTGTCAGTCCCTGTTATGACTTGGCAAAATAGCTAAGTTATTATTTAATTTATTTTTTTAATTATTACTAAGGTGGAGTGTGGGAAGATATCATGTGATAAGTCACAGAGTCACAAAAAGGTGTGACAGTAGTCACAGTCATGAAAGGAGTCAGTTAATAAGTAACATAGAGACCATGGGAGATAAAGGAGCATAGCCACATAGTAATTGTATATATAGTATAGTAAATCCAATAGGAACTCTATCAAGTTCTTCTTGTCAAATGCTGATAAAGGAGCAGTTGACTTTATTCTGGCTCTAGAACTAGCTACTTTAACAGTCCTATTAAAAGGGGCAAAAGAGATATTTACTATGATAAACAAGTAGAAGAGGTGATGACAGTTCTCAATTGCATGCTAAAGGGTTCATAGGGAGAAGGAAAAAGTAAGGGTATCAGAAAGAAATTAAAGTAGAAGTACAGCTTATCTGTAATATAAAAATAGATGAAATGATTGGAAACTCAATCTAGATCTGTCTTGTATGATGTCCCTAAGGTGTTTATCTTTACACACTATAACAAGCTCACTAGTAGAATAGTCAGTAAACCACTCATGGGCCTTACTACACTCAATCAAGCCCTTATCCACACCCTCATACCAAACCTTATAGGTGTGATACAATCTGAGTTAATGATTAGCCAGGCTTTTCAGGCCTGCTACTCCATAGAAGGTTGTCCAAGTGACTGCTATATCTTGTCTCAAGAAAGAGTAGGGTATATGGTAGAAAACATTTACCAACTCGACCTCTCACCAAGATCACCCTTTACACACTCAAGAGAATCACATTTACAACCTCAAGAGCTTCTGAGGGGCCAAGGAGGCTCTTCCTATCAATCTCTACTCTGAGAAATATATTAGAATATTACAAATGTTCAAGACTCAATTAAAAAGAAATAGAAAAGAAAACCCTTTATCCTACCACTCTCTCTCATATCTCTTCTCTATGACACTACCATATAGCCACAACAGCTATTACCTTCCTGTCCTCTATATCTCTGGACACAACCATGTGATTTTGCTTTACCTCCATACTTCGCTCCTGCCTATCATTCCCCAAACCCCAAACCAGCTCTTTTCTACTCCAAATATGGTCTAAAAACACATAATAGTGTGTATAAGCATCAGCAATATGATTGTTGTCTGGTGGTGCATCTGTTTCTTGGTTGAGTCTAGCAGTGATAGGATCACTAGTCACTGATAGACTTTTGATCTGTTGCCTAATGTCATATTAGTCTAAGTCTACTCTAGATTGAAATTATGTTACATTCCAAAGATATCCCTGAGCCTCTGATTTCTAGAGCTTCAACATTGATAGTCTGTATCTAAGAAACCTGATAGTAGCTCATTAGTCTTGCCTCCCAAGGTATATGCTATTCTAGCATGTGACAGCTTAGCAACTACCTAATAGAAGTACCCAATCTTGGGTCTAGTGTCAAGGACAAGACTATGGAAGATGGAGAAGCAAAGTAATAGATAAAAGTACTCTCTAGAAATGGAGTAATATACTACATTGGAAAAGAATACTACTTAACGATAGTATAAACTTCAAAGGAAGACTCCAGTGGAAAGTAAAAGACGTCGGAGTAGAGTACAACTTTAATGAATAACCTTGGCTTCAACTTATGTATTGCACCCCAGTCTCTGGTTGTGAGGTGGTCACGTATTTCAGAGTGGAGGGAAACCATCAGAGAAGAGGTCCTAAGGAAGTGAACTAGGAATCCAGAGTGGACAAGAAGAGGGTTAGGACTAGATAATGTTAATTTACAGACTGAGAAATTACACTGTAACTATGTAGTACTTATAGGAAGTCCAGAATAGAAGAAGAGTAGTCTACTATGCTATCCTACTATTATTATTTTTAGGAGAATTATTAGGAGAAATAAATTACATAATTATTATTTTTCCAGAATATGACATCTAGATTATGTCTAGGGTTTGTAGGAGGTCTCTAGAGTGGGTTCCAATAGTGAAATCCAGGGGTATAATCCCATGCTATATTTCTACAGAAAATTCTCTAGCAGTGTAACACTTCAGAGCTAGATAAAGGTCTTGGTACAATCCCATATGTCAGTAGTGGTATAGGTTCTGGTTTTGGGTTATCCTTTACCACATCTGCATTGCCATTTTGTTGGAGTCTAGTTGCAAAAGGGTCATTATCATTGGAAAGCACAGCAGAAGTTAGCTATTTTGCTAGGTAAGTAATCCTCTCTTTAAAAATGACATCCCTGGATTTAAAAATGGCACTAGTACTTTTATCCAGCAGTTTATACCCATCATGTCCAAAGTAGACTAGTAAAGCAGTCTTTACTGACCCTGCCAGTGCTGTCCTAGTACTGTCCAAGATAGTGCATATTGAGTGTTCTGTCATACCATTTTGCTGATGAGCATAAGGTGTTGTAAATTCAAAATCCAGGCCTTGTTCAGCCTAATAATTCTCTCACACACTATTATACTACTCTTTGCCCATATCTAGTTGTACTTGCTTTAATCTTTTTCCAGTTTGGTATTCTGTCTTAGCATGAAAACCCTTGAAAATCTTCAATATAATCTCTGCTAATTTAGTTTTCAGGAATGCAACTGTTCAGTATGATGAAAAACCATCTATGATAATCATGAAGTATAGTGCACTGCCAGCTAACTGGACTTGGAATAGGTCCCATATGTTAATGTGTATGTGTTCAAATATATCCTTTTCCCTAGGTTTGTTATCACTATATAGGTGAGCAGTATGTTTACCATAGATGCAGTCTTTACACAGTCCACCAATTGATAGTTCCCCATAGATATTTAATCCATCAACAAGATTCTTGGTCATCATTTGGTGTATAGTCTCTGCTCCAGCATAGGCCAGGTATCTATGCCAAGTAACAAAGCTTGTTAGCTTCTGCTTTGATTGTGCATAAATGCAATTGGTTGTATTTTGTCTATGTTGACTACATATAGTAAGCCTGATTGTGTTGCTGATATTATATCTGTTCCATTCTTTGTCTTAATAACAGCCTTGTTGTTTTTGAAGTGTGCTTCTGCTCCCTTGGTACTTAGTCTTGCCACTGAGATT
>Ga0153965_1000298_pt1 | contig 10716 bp, 11 predicted proteins | sample TSFL049MetaG_FD_104707 | JGI IMG/M metagenome (GOLD analysis project Ga0153965, IMG submission 104707) | Attine ant fungus gardens microbial communities from Florida, USA - TSFL049 MetaG | ecosystem: Host-associated > Fungi > Mycelium > Unclassified | place: USA: Florida, Paynes | collected... | reverse complement strand
TACTTCTTCCAGAGCAGAGCCAAGAGAGTAGAAGGACACTTAATGTAGTATATAAAGAAGTATTCAATAGCATTAGATTATAGATTGTATATGTATCTAACAATGGACTTGAGATTGATTTCTAATGATTTGAGAGATGAAGAAATAGGTTAGAAAAACAACCCTCACAGACTGCTGTAGGAAAGTAGTATAACAGACTGACTACAACACAAACTCAATAATAACACAATATTACAGAAAGTAAACAAACTTTAACCTCACAGACTGTTGTAGGAAGGGAGGGTAGCAGACTGACTTCACCACAAAGTTCAAAACACAGAAATAGTAGAGGGATCAAGCCAGGCTGGAGGCCTGGATGAAAACCTCATTTCATTATGATACAGGAAGATAATTGAAAATATTTGTAAAAATAACAATTGCGTTATAAAAATCAATGATATTTACTACAGCGCCAGTCATTTGTAAATGATTTATTCCAAAACATAAATGTTCAGTTTTCACCTTTGCTCCAGCTCTCCAAAAGAATGTTAACTAAACCCAGAGGGGGTATGTTTCTGCGCAGTCTTTCAACAAAGCCGATCGTCTATATTCCAAGATCCTCTATCCACCCATTTGGTGATCCGTCAAATCGTTCTCCAATACTTCGGGACGTTGAATGGCAAGTGAACGAAGGAGAAGCCTGGACTATCCTGTCTTCATCCTCTGGAGAAGGAGGGAAAAGGGCTCTATTTCGGGTACGCCGACATTTCCCTTGACATTTCCTCACTCACATCATCACCGCTTCAAGACCCTCTTAGGTCACCTGCGTGTCTCAACAAGCGACCCTCGACAAAGGATATTTCCTTTTCTAGGTCAAGACGTCGACCCTTATTCTACCATTGCGAATGTATCCTTCTCCCACCGCGCTACCCATACTTCAGGAGGAGCTTTCTATGACTACACTACCCGCTACGGTGCTATCCGCGACAACGACATGCTCACGCTCCGAGAAGGCATGTTCCCAGAAAGTATTCCTGAAGCAAAGCCCAATCCTCTAGCCACCTCCGCACTCGAGAAACCCAAAGTGCACAAACACACGTTTAGCCAAGTCGTTCGTCTATCGGAGGAGGAAGAAATGCTGTTCAATACACTTGTGAAAGAGATGCATCTCGACCAGCTGCTCGACCTTCCTCTCATCGCCCTGAGTAACGGACAGATGCGACGAGCACGTATCGTGAAAGCGGTTCTGAAGAAGCCCGAGTTATTATTGTTAGACGAACCTCTCAGTACGTTTTTTTTAACAAAAAACACTCCCATCCCACACGTTTACATATGAAAAACCGGTAAGCTGGGCTTGACACTGCGGCACGTCCTAAACTCCTCCTTCTCCTACACCAACTTCACCAATCCCGAAAACCACGCGTTATTCTTGGATTGAGGACACAAGATGAAATTCCAGATTGGGTCACTCATGTCGCGTTGGTGCAGGACGGTACTGTGAAGACAGGAACTAAAAATTCGATTCTTCCATTGATCAAACGTGATTCGGTTGATGCGTGTGCAACTTTGACTTCCATCCTATCTCTATCTCTAGGAGGACAGCCTGTTCTCGACCTCCAGAATGTGAACGTCAAGTATGGTGATCGTGTTGTAAGCGTCTGGCAAGTTTCTTCTTTGATTTTTCCTCATTGTTCCTGTGATAGGTTCTCGACAACATCAATTGGAAAATAAGACAAGGTGAACGGTGGCATCTCCAAGGCGCAAATGGTGCGCTCGTTCGCTTCTCTACTATTCCGTCAGACCATGACAGATTCTATTCAAATCAGGATCAGGCAAAACAACACTACTCTCTCTCATACTTGGCGATCATCCACAATCTTACATTCAAAAACATCTTTTACTTCCTTCACCTTCCGCTACCGCGACTTATTATCATTCCAGTCAATTCACTCTCAACCATCGCAAACGTATCCCGACACCTCATCTACGTAAAACTATTGGCGTCGTCTCTCCTGAACTATTCGATGCGTTTCCTCGTCGTCATCCTGGGATGACGGTGCGTCAAGCTATAGAAACGGGTTTCGATGGCGTTTTCGTGCCTCTGTTTGGGGATAGTCATCCTGCTTTGGGAGAAGAAGAAGAAGAATCGTCGCGTCAATGGCAAAAGGCGCGTGTTCAGGAGATGTTGGAAAATCTGGGCCCACCTGCCTGGTCATCTCCAAAAAACGGATCCCATCATCAAGTCCTACAAGAATTCGCATCAAAGAGGTTTACAGACCTCAGTACAGGTGAACAACGGATCGTCTTATTGATGCGTGCGCTGGTAGGTCAACCACCGGTGGTATTGTTGGATGAAGTTTGGAGCGGGATGACGGGAGGTATGGTGAAAGCCGCGAGGCAATATCTCCGTGGACGACTCGGTCATGAGCAGGTAGTGGTGGTGATCACACATTGGGAAGATGAAGTGCCTTGGAGTGTTGCTGAGGGATTGAAGAGATTTAGGTTACAGGGTGGAAAGGGACAAGTAGTCGTATGAAAAACAGGGTTTGGATTTCGAGAGGGTCTTGTCTTTGGAATTGTCATGGCGGGCATGTCATCGTTAGAGTAATTATCACCATAGAATCTTATTTTTGGAGAGAGAGAGAAAGTCGCCTGGTGGAAGGAGAGTTTCCCTCAAGTATTAGATGTCTACAACCGGCAAATGGACTATTGCCCCCCCCTTTTTTTTTTGCTATATTCAAGCTCACCATCCTGATCATACTCCTTGTAAAATAAACTTGAAGATTACAGACAACACTCTTATAAAATATTTAAAAAGTATAAAATGAGTCAATCTGCATCCAATCGTTGAAAAAAATGGGTTCAAGATATACTAGGATTTGAAAATTAGACTATTGTAATCCAGAGCATGAATCAGCATGTGAAATAAGAAATGATGATGTCATTTGGTCTTGTGAATAACTGCCTCCTACACCTGTTCCAAATGGAAGATTCTCACTTGCAACAGATGCAGGAAACCGTATTCACAAGCCCTTGATGCTAGATCATGTCATCATATATGGAACTTGGTAAATTTTGGAGTCATGGTCTGGACTCAAGATAAAGACCCCAACATGTCATGGCAGTTAATTAGTAGGTATGACAGTGAAAGAAGAAGTGACAAACACCAAATTGTGTCTTGATGTTGGCCAGGTAGGACATGATCTGTGCTAGCTGAAGAGCTGCTTGAGATGAAGAAAGACAGTCGTAGTCGTGAATAGAGAGCAGGGGAAAGTTGATGTCGATAGTTCCCTTTCAGTTGGCCTTTTATGAAAACGTGGGGGAATCACACCCCACAGATCGATGGGCTGTTCCAGGCACCATTTTGAGTGGAGTCAGGGTCGATGTAATAACGCAGCAAAATAAATTGAGCGGAGGGGAAAAGAGGGAAAGACAGAAAGACTTAATTAAAAATGTAACTACAATCCCATATTTATATGTAAATATCTGAAACAAATGCTCCAGCAAATGGAGTTTCCAAGACAACTCGATGTCATTCCATAACAAGGATGTCATTTCGCGACATATAAGCAGTACATGAATATCTGGGTCTAGGGCATATTGTGACTGAAATGTGACAAGCGGCGAGAGGGTATATCTTTCCAGTTGATAATAACAATGATACTCAGTGTAATCGTGACAGAGCGCTAGCAGTGTCCGAGGAGTATCAGGTCTATCAGGATGTTCTCTGAGATGAAATAATCACGACATACCAGACCGTCCAATTCTCCCAATCAAATTATGAGGCCATTATGAGGCCTTGCTATCTTCTTTGGGGCTGTCCACATGCCTTCTCATCTAATACCAGGTGTGACAAGGAGGGTGGCAAGTGGAGGACAGACAGTTGATGCAGAGGGAAGGAAGGGGCAAAAGAGACCCTAATTAGAACCCAAGAACGTCAGGGTGCCTTGAGTCAGATGTACAATCCCGTCATCCGGACCAACAAATTCATGAGTTACAGCGCTTGACACCGACAACTTGTGACAGTGGTTCATGAAGAGCTTCTGAAACACAATGTAATAAATGCGGAAGTCTCGTCTAGATATTGAACATGTAAGACACCGTCAATGCTACCAAAGAAGAGACGGTTCGGCTCGCTATCGAGCTCGAGTATGGAGAGTATTGGCCGACGAATACGCAGCCAAGACCAGTCATATGCATGATGAATAGCGAGTGAGTGTTGGAATATCGAATACTATACCAAAAAAATTAGCTATGTCTTATTGTTCATGAGCTCTCTCCCCCCGTTGATTGCCTTACCTCGCCGTCAACTCAACAGTGAGCGGGTACAAGACACATTTGATCTTGAACTGCGCAGTCGTATTCTGCATTGAGTTGAGCTTGTTTAATTTGCATCATTTAACGTCACACTTTTTGTGTCTGAGACACCCCATGTCGTAGTGGCTGTCGAATGGTCTGCCATCATTTCAGGTGTGAGTTGTGATTGGTGTACTATTTTGAATTATTTTGAATTTTTATATATTTTTCAGTCTAGTTGCGCATGGTACGAAATAGGGCCAGGTTCTCAAGAGGTAGCAGGGCAATAACGAAGGTGTGTGGTTGAATCTCAACTGTCAACAGGCAAGAGCCTGAAGTCCGAACGAAGTGAGTCAATTATATTAACTATAAAGAAAAAGAACTATCTAAATACACACCTGAAGTCCGAACGAAATGAGTCGAACTTCAGCGAGATGTGAGTATGCTCTTATATCTTACGAAAACTTATTGCGATGACTGGTAAGAATTTTTCGTGATGGAATGAAGATGAAATTAAATTAACGACGGTCCCGGCTATTTGAGGGAGTTCCGAGCCGGTCTCGAAATGTACCATTCGACACAGGTGGATCCTTAGTGTTGTGTCATGGTCTTGGCCATAGGGTCATGAGCCATATGCTCCACGAACCTATTAGTTGATGATGCAAACCTCGTCAACAAAACGGGACTTTGACTGTTTATCAGTGGCAAAAAGTCAAACCGGGCCAACATCTACTCGTGTTATGATAACCTGGTAGGACCAACAGACATTTCCCGTCTGCGCTATCCAGGCTTGTCTTGACCTTTGAAATATGAAGCATCAAAGCTCCCATCAATGTTCGCATATCATACCTGAAAGTGAGAGTCCCAGGACCCATGGATGACTGTGCTTCGTGAAAGGTCTCAACGGGAAGTCGTCCAATGAGTGCAGTACGGACAGCAGTTCATGAGGGGTGTGAGGTCCTGAGAATGGTAAGTCGCGGTTGAGATGAGAGAGGAAATGAAGGAGTTCTGGGTATGTCCTCCGCACGAGAGCTGTCACCCCGTGACAGTCATATTTATGAGCAACGGCCATGCCCAGCCGTTCTGAAGATGGCATGCATGCTCAGCAGCCAATGAATTTGCTGAGGACGACGTGTCAACCTGGTTGCAGTTAGTTACAGTGACCCAGGTCTTTCTTTCATATTCATGCCTTCTACCGCCGTTCAATCTCATCTTTGGGGACACGAGTCCTATTAACTCTGTGGTCATTCTTTACTCCCTCCTCCATAACTCGTAACAAAACACTCCTCCAACAGCTCGAACTCAACTTGACGTTGATTAAACACTCAAGAAATGACTAATTGGGTACCTCGCGGTTGTTTGTCGCAAAGAACTCAATGCGGACAAATAAGGCGGGGAGCAGCAGTCACACTGGCTGGGTTCATTTCTTTTGTGTCACTTTGACGGACCATAGTTAGGAGCGTCGCAACAGCCGCTATGTCCCCAATAATTTTCTCGATCATCCGCTTATTCATTTTCTAGTTTTACCTTGTTACGAGTACTCCACTGTGTTGGAGTTTCTACATTCTACAGTAAATATGTGCATACTTACAATCTGGTATTTAGGTAGCTACTCTGTACCCCTGAGATTCAGTCTTTGTCTCTGGATCTCAGGTGCACATTCTATTTCTTCAATTATCTCAATATACTTAGTGACTAACTTCGTCTCTGGATCTCAGTTCCAGTTGCATAGCATCTTGAATGATACACTGCACAATACATATATTCTCCTACAGTCACCAAGATTCAAGCCCAAATAGAGGAGCATGACAGGAAGTCCAAAGCTGTGGAAGAGCAGATATCTCAGCTCCGGCTAGCCAGTGGTTTTTGTTGAATCAGATGAGGGTGCGCAGCTCAAATTTCTATGTACCTGCATTGCTCCTACATGCAGGCTCCACTTTGAATTCCTTCGAAGATTCTCAAACATTGTCTTCCGATGGCTTACAATGCTGTCATAATGCTGTCATGTGTAATTGAGGGGCACGCTACTGTCAGGACAGGTTTGTAGTTCTTGGCGAAGACTCGCTTCAGAGTTCGCTGGGCTATGGATTTTGATCAACATTGTCATTCCTCCAATTAGTGTTCCCTCTGCTGCCGGTCTCCAGAAAACGGCCACTCTCCCATATATTCCTGGTTAGCTATCATGCTATAGTGTCCTGTCACTTTCTATACCGTGGTACAACTTGTCATAATCACATTTCAATAGATTCAGTGCAGAGAACAAGAACACTGGAACAAGAATCGGGAAGTACCCTTTATCTCTTAGAGCAAGGACAACAACGAAGAAAATACAACTCTTCCCCCTTCTTCTGTGATAACACAAGAACCATCAACAAAGAAATCTTTCACGCATTCCAACTCAACAACAATACCAACCACGATTCAACAACGAAAACTGGCTTCCTACTCGACAAAATAGTGGCTCACTTCGTAAGATCCATATGTTCTCCGATATTGTCGCGCTTATGAAAATTCCTCCAAGATCACACAGGTCTCCATCATCAAAACCGACTACATCAGTTCGTCAAAAAAATGTTAGTGTCGTGATCGCGTCAGGTAAAAAGCAGGAGCAACAAGTGAGGGGATCGAAAGAGTTTGGACAAGGGGAGACATACTTTTGAGGATTTCAAGTTGTTCAGTTTACCACTCTTGTAAAAACCTTTTTGTTGCAAACTCAAGAGATTGATTTCATTTAATCACCGTATGATGGTTTCACCTGCTGCTTCGATTTTTGGAAGCTTGCAGACAGGTTTCGTAAATATCTTGTGGTATATGTAATGCGTGGTAGGCAGATGCGAGGTCCGAAGAAAAATGAATTACACTAGACAATTTTATGACATGCGCTAATTAAGTAATCAAAGGTATTTGTCTCCTACATTGATACACGACAACAGGAGACTTTGTACGACAATCTCATCATTGGTGGTTGAAACCACTAGTCCCAGTTGCTGGGCCAAAGATCTCTCGGCTCTGGCAACATAAATTAGGAATGAAAAAACAACGATTGAGCATGTACACTATTTTGGAATCTGACCAAGCAAAGCAGATGCCCAAAAAAACTGTAAGTCTGGAGATTCTTACTTGTCATGCATCCTCTTGATAATTTGTAACTAGCTCCCAACCCATTTTAACTTCTCTTCTCTCAAACGCATCCTGTTCACGTTCACGTTCGCTCTCACTCTCACTACCATCCCCACTCATCATAAACATCATGAACATCACGAGCAAACACCCCACCTCTTCTTCCCTCCTCCTAGACGATCCTCATTTTTTTTCTTCTACCTATCTCCTTCCATCTCTCAATCAACCAAACCCTTCGGCCTCGCAGCGAAAGGATTTTTCAAATGGATATCACTTTGTCTCCAATTTTTGTCATCATTGGCCGAAAAGAATGATTAGGGTCAAATACATGAGGTTTTTTTTTTACAGAGTGCTTGAACTTGTCCAAGACCAGACCAGATACATAAGGTAAACACTTCTGTGAACAAACGCGTATTTCGTGCTTCATCAGGACACCACCAGAAGAAGATACGTTGGAATGGATGATCGAGAAGCACAAGCTATATACTTTTAACAAACAAATTATTTTGCCTGTACCTGGTGGCCCCAACAAATAGACCCTTTTTTTTGGTCGATGATGAGCGAGGTTTTGGGAAGGGATTACTCTCTTTAATGAATGACACATGCCTGCGATGACACATTCCCAAAAAAATAATAATAACAAGACCCTCTTCGAAATCCAAACTCTTTTTTTTTCATACGACCACTTTGTCCTTTTCCCACCCCCTGTAAACCTAATCCTTTTCAGTACCTCAACAACAATCCATGGTACTTTTCATCTTCCCAATGTGTGTGATCATCACCACCACTAAACCTGCCTCACGACCAAATCGTTCCACACAGGAGAGATATATAATTGCCTCTCTCGCGGTTTTTCACAACCATACCTTCCCCCATCATCCCGCTTTTCCCCAAAAAAATCCAACAGTACCACCACCCGAGTGGTGGTGGTGACTGACCTTACCAAAAACGCACGCATCAATAAAAAGACGATTTCCGTTGTTCCACCTGTACTGTGGTCTGTTAAACCTCTTTGATGCAAATTCTTTCAGGGACTTGATGGATGGATGGATGGGATCCGTTTTTTTTTTTTTTTGGAAATGACCAGGTAGGTGGACCCAGATTTTCCAACATCTCCCTGACCACGCTCCTTTTTGCCATTGACACGACGATTCTTCTTCTTCTTCTCCCAAAGCAGGGTGACTAATCCCCAAACAGCCAGAGGCAGAGGCACGAAAAACGAAAAACGCCATCTTCGAAACCCGTTTCTTTCTATAACTTGACGGACGGCACCCGTCATCCCAGAAATGACGACGACGATGACGACGAGGAACGAGGGGAAACGCATCGAATAGTTCAGGAGAAACGACGACGACGCTGATAGTTTTTTCTTTTTACGTAGATGAGGTGTTGGGGATACGTTTACGATTACGATGGTTGGAGAATGAAACTATCTGGAATAATTCTCACAGTAGCCGGAAGGTGAAGGAAGTAAAAAAAAGATGTTTTTAAATGTAAGATTGTGGATGATCGCCAAGTATGAGAGAGTAGTAGTAGTAGTGTTGTTTTGCACTGATCCTGATTTTGTGAAAAAATAGAATCTGGTGTCAATCATAGTCTGATGAGAGGAAGCGAGCACGCGCGCGCGTGTATACCATTTGCGCGTCTTGGAGATGCTACCCGTTCACCTTGTCTTATTTTCCAATTGATGTTATCGAGAACCTTATCACAAAAACAAACGAGGAAAAAAAAAAAGAAGGGACTTTGCCAGACGCTTAAACAAACACGATTCACCCGTACTTGACATTTCACACACACACACATTCTGAAAGATCGAGATCGAGAACAGGTTTGTTTGTTTGTCCTCCTCCTGAAGAGATAGGAATGGAAAAAGTATTAAAAGTTGCACACACACATATACACGCATATCAAACCCGAAAATCACATTTGATCAATGGAAGAATCGAATTTTTAGTTCCTGTCTTCACAGTACCGTCCCTGCACCATACACGCGACGTGAGTAACCCAATCTGGAAAAGTTTTATCTTGTGTATCCTCAAAGATCCAAGAATAACGCGTTGGTTTTTCGAGAGAGAGAGAGATTGGTGAAGTTGGTGTTTAGGAGAAGAAGGAGTTATTAGGACGTGCTTGCTGCAGTGTCAAGCCCCCCAGGTTAACGGTTTTTCATATGTAAAAAAACGTTGTGGAATGGGAGTTTCCGTCTAACAATAATAACTCGGGCTTCTTCAGAACCACTTTCACGACCTACAACGTGCTCGTCGCATCTGTCCATTACTCATGAGCGATGAGAGGAAGAGGATCGAGCAAGCTAGGTCGAGAAATGCATGCATCTCTCTTTCACAAGTGTATTGAACAACAACATTTCTTCCTCCTCTGATAGACACGAACGAACGACTTTTGGCTAAAACGTGTGTTTGCGCACTTTGGGTTTCTTGAATGCGGAGGTGACTAGCGGATATCGCTTCAGGAATACTTTCCGGGAACATTGCTTTCTCCAGGGGGGAAGCGTGAGCATGTCGTTGTCATTGTCACGGATAGCACCGTAAACAGGGGGGGGGGTAGTAGTGTAGTCATATAGAAAGCTCCTGAAGTAATGGGTTAGCGCGGTGGGGGAGAAAGGGATACATTCGCAATGGTTAGGAATAAGGGTCGACATCTTGACCTAAGAGGAAACACATCCTTTGTCGATCGAGGGTCGTTACCTAGGAAGGGTCTTGAAAAGCGGTTGATGATGTGAGCAAATGTCGGTAAAACCGAAATAGAAGCCCTCTCCCCCCCCCCCCCTTCCTTCTCCCAGAGGATGAAAAAGACAAGATAAGTCCAAGCTTCTCCTTTCGTTCACTTGCCATTCATTGTCCGGAAGTATTGCAGAACGATTTGACACGGAATCACCAAATGGGTGGATAGAGCACCTTCAGAATATAGACGATCGGGCTTTGTTGAAAGACTGCCGCAGAAAACATGCCTCCCCTCTGCGTTTAGGTAACATTCTTTTGGACAGCTGGAGAAAAGGTGAAAACTGAGCAGTCATGTTTTTGGAATAAATCATTTGGCCTGGCACTAGTAAATATCATTGTAACGCAATTGTTATTTTTACAGATTATCAACTATATCTTCCTGTATTATAATGAAATGTCCAAATCTGACAACATGTCTGGCCACCTTGGCCACCTTGCTAATCCGTACGCTCTTGATATCGTTGCGTTATTCTCCTAATTTCAGCCAAACGACCGCCCAAAGGGACATCTGCGGCTTCAACCCCACTTCGTTTACGCTTTCTAGAAACCTCAACCGGAGAACTTTTCCCATTTGAGCTCGCCT
>Ga0153965_1000296_pt1 | contig 10730 bp, 11 predicted proteins | sample TSFL049MetaG_FD_104707 | JGI IMG/M metagenome (GOLD analysis project Ga0153965, IMG submission 104707) | Attine ant fungus gardens microbial communities from Florida, USA - TSFL049 MetaG | ecosystem: Host-associated > Fungi > Mycelium > Unclassified | place: USA: Florida, Paynes | collected... | reverse complement strand
TTGTTCTAAAAAAAGGACAGATGACTCTAATTAATCAAGTCTATGTGCAAATATTAAGGCCTTTATATCTCTACTAATATTAATTGCCTTGAAGTCATTCTAAGCTCATTCTGAGTATTATTAGGAAGGCTTCTGCTGAGCCTAGAACCAAAGCATTGATTATGGCAGTTTCTGAGATATTAGCAATTTAATAAATGGTAATATAGTGGTTACTAGTTGATCTGCTTAATATCTCAGCCAATATTGATTGCCTTGAGACGTGACTGGCATCTATCAAAAGGTCTCCTTGAGAGATTTCCATAGTTTTTGAGACCATGAGAATTGTTGAAGAATTGATGGAGATGTGGCCAAATGAAGTTTGTAACATAGCCCATCTACCTTTCTTATGCTTTTCTCTGGAATGTATTTTAACGTAAAGTTGAATCAAGACAAGTACAAGGTCCATCTTGCTTGTCTTTGGTTCAGCTTTTAGCTTGTCATAAAGTACTGGAGGTTTTTATGGTCTATCTAGATTTTGAACTCCAGCTTTGTAATCTCCAGGTAATGCCTTTACACTTCTAAATATCTAATGACTGCTAACATCTTCTTGTTATGGATTTCATAATTTTGTTCTGTAATGTTTAATGATTTTGAGATAAAGATCACAGGTCTCTACTTTTCATCTGCACATTTTGTTGACAATACTCCTCCCATCACATAATTAGTGTTATGACTTGGCAAAATGGCTAAGTCATTATTTATATTTCTTTTCTTTTCTTTTCTTTTCTTATTGGACTTACAACTACAAGATGGAGCACAGAAAAGTATCTTGTGACTTTGTCACAATGTCACAATTTTTTTTGGTGTGATGGATAGTCACAGATGTCACGTCACAGTCACAGAGTGTCACATGACTAGAGTAACATAAGGACCATGGGAAAGCAAGCGCATAGCCACAGTAGTAAAATGTAGTAGAGAATTAAGCGAGAACTCTATCGAGTTCTCTTTGTCAAACTCTGAACAAAGAGACAGTTAGCTTAATTCCAGTCATCAGACTTTAGACACTGACAATTAGATATATTTGCTTTTACTCTCATTTCACTATCTATATCTGGGATAGCTAAAATTGGTTCTGTAGTAAACACTGTTTTTAGTTTTCCAAACACCTCTTCTTGTTCCCTTTTTCATTTCCATTTCTGCTCCTTTCTGACTAGTGCATGTAGTGGGGCTGCTAATCTTGCAAAGTCTTTAATGAATTACCTATAGTAGTTAGCAAGTCCTAAAAACTTCTGCACTTCTTTAATGTTTCTAGGCACTGGCCATTTTAGTATTTCTTTTACTTTCTTCTTTTGCATCTCTACTCCCTTTGGACTAATTACCACACCTAGGAATTCTACCTTTCTGACCTTCTATTTGCATTTCTCCTGTTTTACAAATAGATCATTTTCTTCCAATCTTTTTAACACCTCCTCTACTAGTTTATCATACCCTTCTTCTGTATCTGTGGCTACTAGTATGTCATCAATGAATGTTGCTGTGTTTCCTTGGTTTATCATATCTCAGAATAAGTCATTCATTATTATTTGGAAAGTAGTGGAAGAGTTGGTCAAACCAAAGTACATGACAGTTAGTTCATATACCCTAATATGTGTTGTAAACATGGCTTTCCACTCATCTCCTTCTTTTATCCTAACATTGTTATACCCCCACCTCAGATCTAGTTTTGTAAATACCTTTTTTTTTCCTATCCTATCCAATATATCAGCAATAAGGGATAGTGGATATCCATTCTTTATTGTCCACTGGTTTATATGCTGATAGTCTTGTACCATTCTTTGTTTTCCATTTTTCTTTGCTACAAAATGTACTGGCAATGTTTGGGGTAATTTGGAGGGTCAGATATATCCTTTTCTCAGCTAGTCTTTTACAAATGCTTGTACTTTCTCTCTTTCTTCTCTTGATAGAGAATATATCTTCTCCTTTTTTGGCACAAATCCTTCTTTTAATTCTATGGCATGGTCCCAGGCCTTTTGCACTAGTATCTGTTCTAATTTCTTCTTGCCAAATATCTTTTTCTACTTCTAAAATTTCTTTAGTATCATCTCACTTAGTGTTTCCTTGTTCTCTCCCTTTTTTGCTCTTTTTATTTCCCTTTTCCCACATATGGGCAAGTACTGTGTCATCTTAACCTCTCCTTTTTCTCAATCTATTTCTGGGTTATATGCTGCTAGCTATAGCATGTCTAGTATCACCTTTGTTTTACCCAAGTTACATATATCTATCCTTGCTCTCTCTATATGCCTCTTGAAGAACATGTTGCACTCTACTTGGTGCATTATTGCTCCTTCTACATTTACTGTTCCATCCACATTTTTTACTAGGAGGAGATTTCTTAACTTCTTCATTTTAAATCCTTTTTCCTTGGCAAAGGCTATATCTATGAATAGGTCTGTTGCACCACTATCTAACAATGCTTTTACCATCACCTCCTCATGACTTTCTAATTTTTCTAGCCCCACCTTCACCCAAACTTCTCTTAGCAGCCATAGTGTGCACCACACATCTCTTACTCTCTCTTAGTAATATTGGTAGAATTTATTTCATTGCCCAATTTTTCTGGGTGCAATATACTGTACAAATTGTTGGAGGCCAGCTGAGAGCTCACTGTCCTCCATTGTCTTTTGCTGACTCTTGTGGTATCTCTACTACTTGTCCTTTTTTTTCTTATCTATTGTAGTAATTTTTGGCTATATGGCCCCATTTTTCATATACATAGCATATCCTATCTCCTTCTCTTCCTCTGTTAACATCCGTTGCATTTGGGTCTCTTCCTGGACCTATTTGATCTCCTTTTTGGTTTGGCATACTTGGTCCTCCTCCTTTGTATCCTCTACTAATATTTCCTGCTATCTACATTATTTGTCCTTCTTTTTCTTCATACAATCCTCCTCTATATTCTCCTTCTCTTGGCTGCACATTTCCCCCTAGGTGTACTGCATTCCTTCCTAATAACCTTTTCTCCACTCTACTCTACCTCTGGTTTTTGTCCAGCTGTACTGCCCATTCTCCAATAGTAGTCAGCAGGCTTTTTGTTTTGGCCAACTTCCTTCTGATAGCCCTGTTTAACCCTCTTTTGAATACTTTGATAAGGGGTCTTCTCTCGTAACTACTCCCCCTGGCAATTTTTGTGAACTCCTGGACATACTCATCGTAGGTTCTTCCTTCTTGTTCTATCATTCTTAACTGCTCTACCTTCCTATTTTCCTCTGTTGTTTCTCCAAACTTATCTCAAATCTTTTCAAACAATGCCTCTACTGTTTCTATTTTTAACTCTTCCTTGGCCAGTTCATCCAATAGGTTGTTTTTCTATGCTTCTGCTACTCTTCCCAGTATATATGATAACACCTAGGTGATCTGGGTCATTGCTGCCTCCTCATTTATCTTTATTCTTAAATACAGACAAGCCACATTAATGAATACACTCACTTCTTCTATCTTTCCACTAAATATAGGAGGTCTTGTAACCTCTACTCTACTCCCTTGCTGCTGCTGAAGCATGGTGAATACCTGCTGCTACAAGGCAGTGATCATGGAGAGGAGTTGCTCTTTTATAGTGGATGGGGGTAGTTGGCAAGGGATAAGTGCCACAGTTGGTTCCCCTTGTTGCTGTTATTATTGTTGTTGTTGGCAAGATATGGTAGCTAGTAATGGTAATAGTGATGGTAATGGTAAGAGGAATGATAATTTGTATTTGGATGATTCTTCTTCTTTCAGGGCTACTGTTTAAGGCTATGTCTAACAGGGCACAAAATCTTCACTTGTCTGGAGTCCTATTGCCTTACTGACCACTGACCTAATAATATGGTATACAATTGTCTCTCAAAAGAGGACCCCTACTCTAAGTAGCTTTCTAAAGAATTACTGCTAATCTCCTGCATGTACTACTCATAATGGAGCACAGCACAGAGTTAATACAGAGAAGAATATAAAGAACAATGTCCAGTTGCAAGGTCAGGACTTGAACAAAATACCTAGACTTAGTACCTAGTCTCCTCCTAACTAACTGAGAAGTCTTCTTTATAGCTAGGGCCTGCTTTCCAAAATGCTTATGAGTGCTGTGCTCACTAGTGAGGACAATGAGAGAATAAGGCTACAAGGTGTGAGGTCACTGTTGGGAATTAAGTTCTTATGTTAACATTAAGTTATAAAGACTTAGAGTTCACCCTATATAAATCATAGTGGAAGGAGTGGATCTATTAGAGAAAGTAAGACAGTCAAAAGTAAAAGACAACAAGGTAGTAAAGGCAGTTGAATAAATGAAGTGAGCAAGGGTAAAAATATTAAGAGACAAAGAGTAGAGAGAAGTAGATAATGTAATGTACAAGGAGAAAAAAGTCTATGTACCTAAAGACAATAAACTAAGGGCAGAAATTATTAGGTTACATCATAACATGCCAGTAGAAGGACATAGAGGGCAGAAGACAGTGGAGTTGGTCACCCAAAATTTCTAGTGGCCAGAAGTTACTAAAGAAGTAAAGCAATATATGGAATGGTGTGATACTTGCCAGCAGAATAAAAACTGCACAGAATAACCAGCTGGAAAATTAATGCCAAATTCAATCCCAGAGAAACCTTGAATGCATATATGAGCCAATTTTATTACAAAGTTGCCTTTAGCTCAGGGATATAACTCTATCTTAGTAGTAGTGGACAAGCTAACAAAAATAGTCCACTTTATACTAACTACAGAGAAAACATTGGCAGAAGGGTTAGCTAAGTTGTTTAGAGATAATGTATGGAAATTGCATAGTTTATCTGAAAGTATCATATCAGACATAGGATCACAGTTTGCAGCCAGATTGATGTAGGAGTTGAACCAAATGCTAGGGATTGAGAGCAAAATGTCAATAGTGTTTCACTTTCAAACAGATGGGCAAACAGAGAGGGTTAACCAGGAGCTTAAGAATGTTTATTGACCATAGGCAAGAACAGTGGCCTGATTGATTAGGAATAGCAGAGTTTGTGAACAATAATAAAGCATACTCAAGTACAAAAATATTGCCTTTCAAGGCAAATTATGGACAAGATCCTAGGATGGGTTTGAAATGAACAGAGAAATTTATAACCAAGATAAAGAAGATATAGGAAAAAGCAAAAGCGATGCTGGAAAAGGCACAGAAAGAAATAAAGAAATATATGAATAGAAAGAGAGTGAAAGTTGATAAAGAATATTGGAGAAAGCTGGAATGGAATTGGAGGTGATGAAAAGATAGATAAGGAAGAAAAAGACAAACTTTAGAAACAATCAAAGAAGAAAAAGAAATTGAGCAGAAGAAATTGGAAATTAGGAAGTGGACAGAAGATAATGATGAAGAAATGGGTAACATGATTGACCCACATTATGAGTTGTAAAAATTCTTGGAACAAGGAAACTTAAAAGAGGGATAGTATCATAACTTGGCTAAATGGCTAAGTCTTTTCTTTTCTTTTTACTTTTCTTTTAGACTTACTACATAGGAAGAAGTACAGAAAAGTATCATATTACAAGTATTACACAGGTCATAGTCACATGAAAATAGGATGTCACAGCATCATGTCACATGATATGTCACATGATGAGTATGGGAAAGTAGTGCATAGACTATATTGTAAGAAAGCTAAACTTCAAGCCAGAATTAAGCCAACTGCTCTTTGTTCAGCAATTGACAAAGAGAACTCAATAGAGTTTCCATTAGATTTTCTACACTACTTATACAACTACTACATGGTCTGTGCACTGTTTTCCCACACCTATCATATGACCTATCATATGATGTTGTGACTTCCTGTCATGTGACTGTGACTACTTGTGATGTGACACTTTCCCACACTCCCTTCTGTGTAGTAAGTCCAAGATAAAAGGAAAAGAAAAGAAAAGAAATATAAATAATGACTTAGCCATTTTGCCAAGTCATGACACATATAGTAGTTGTATAAGTAGTATATAGAATTCAATGGAAACTCCATTGAATTCTCCTTGTTAACTTGGACTTGGAGGGTGATCAAGTTATCTCAGGCTAAGTTGCTACATCCTAAGTCTGTACCTTAATATTAGAACTCAATACTTTAAGCAATCCCTTATCTCAAGGCCTTGCTATCACTTACTCTTACTATTGCCCTTGCTAGTGAGCATAGTGCTCACAAGCATTTTGGAAGCTGGCCCAGGTATAAAGGGAACTTAATAGTTAGTTAAGAACTGTAGATAGAGAACTTAGACAATACTAGTGTCCTTGCTTTAAGATCTGATCTTGCTTTCTGATATTATTAAATAGTCTTATTTTTGTAAGACTCTAGCCACAATGACTTAAGTCCACTCTAAGTCAGAGTTGACAAGGAGAACTTGATAGAGTTCCTATTTGATTTTCTACACTACTTATACAATTTACTATAATGGTTGTACAATATTCTCCTATGGTCCTCATGTTATTCCTATCATATGACTATCTCATCACATGTTGTGACTGTGACTTGTGTGTGATGTGACATCACTGTGACCAATATCACATCTTTGTGACTCTGTGACTATCACATGATATTCCCCACAGTAATAATCTAAAAGAAAAATATATATATATATAAATATTGACTTAGCCATTTTGCCAAGTCATGATAATTTTGCTAGTTGCTCTGTGCTACAGGTGCAATTGTTATCTGTCTACATAGGAGATCAATAGTAAATGCTTAAAGTGCTGTCTAGAGTAGGGGTTCCCTTCTGAGAGACAATAGTTATTTCACTCTTGGTAGACATAATAGCTACTCTATCCTTATCAGACCAAAAGGTCTATACAACAAAAGAAAAAGAAGAAGAACTGTCACCATCCCCTTTACCACTATCTATCAATATGTCTTGTTACCACCAACAACCAGCTATGGAGCAACTAGCTCCAGCATCAGCCCTAGTCTTAGGAACACATACTCAGTCTAACACAAAGTTATGTGAACAACTAAGGTTTTATATTTTTGATCTAATGTCCTTTATATATGAAGAAAATATAAAAAATATTATGAACTGTATAGTTCTAGTCCAAACTGTCACAGAAACCTAGTCACACATTGGTTTGACTTGGAATAAAATATATTCCATTGCAAACTAATAAGTGAATATAACAAATTACAAACTTATATAATAGAGAAAAACATTCCAGAAGATTCCTGAAAAATTCAGCTAGATCACTGCATTGGCTTGATTTCCCAACACAAACATTCTCTGGTAGTCCATTAGCCTGTTTACTGGATATGATTGAGTGATCATAGTATAGTTAATAAAAGGAAATGATGGGTGATATATAAAAATAGAAACTATCATTCACTGTGACATCATGCCTTTACCAACACCCAGCATTAACATAACCCCCTGCACTATGACAAATCTGAGAAGAGCAACTTCTCACCATGATTGCTATCCTGCAGCAGTAGGTATCAACAATGCTCCTACAGCAAGGAGAAAGCAGAGTAGAGGTAGCAGAACCTCTATTATACAGAGGAAAGATGGAGATGCTGAGTATGTTTATTAATGTAGCTCAGCTATACTTAAGCATGAAGATGACAGGAGAGCTAGAGATGACAAAGATGGCATGGGTACTGTTTTATATGCAGGGAGAAATAGTGGAGGCATGGAAGGACAACTTATTGGATGTTGTTATGATCTTAAGGAGTAACTCAGGTTGCAACACTCAAGTAAAGACTTGAGAATGAGATGAGAGTAGAGGAAGGAAGGGAATGGTACAATTGGTAAAGTGTAAGGAATACAGAAGGATATCTACTGTATATATACCATATGTTATGTTATGTTAGGAATGAGGAGAGGGTGAGGCAGACATGAGGTCTGCTGAGTAAAGTACATGCCCTAACAATGAGGTGCTGACTGAGCTACTGTACAACTAAGGAAATGTCAATGAAAAGAAGCTGTCCATGTGTAAAACACCTGGAAGTAATGAGGCTGATTGTTACATTGGATGAACTATCAAAGGAAATAGCAGGGGTGAAACTACTTTAACCCTAACCCTAGCTAGTAACTCACTCATGCATCCCAGTATATCTAAACTAGACTAAAAAAAAACTAAAAGAAAAGAAAAGAAAAAGAAAGGAAACATAAATATTGACTTAGTTTTGCCAAGTCATGACAAGGATGGAGTAGGACCACATGGATGACACTATATACTTTTCTATGCCTGTTGGTATACTGCTTCATAAGGCACTTATCTGGACCAATGGACTTGTAGGCTACCTTCCTCCAGATACCTCTAATACATCTCTGGTTCCCATTCAAACACCCAAAGAAGAGACAACTACATGGCAAGCCAATCTACAGGGGATCCAGAACTTGATGGGTTTTGTAGCAGACATGGTCACCACACTCCAAGAACAAGCATCGTCGATAAATACGAGTCACTTCTCGTCCAAATCAATTTATCAATACCGAAATGGGTAAAGACGGCTGTGCATACGTTGATAGAGCGGTTTATCAGATAGATTACCAAGTGAAATTTGGCGGGCTGAGGCGCAAGAGGTCGAGTTAAGAATGATACGAGGGCCCTATTCTCATCATGGGATCAACATGGAGTAAAGCAAATTATAGAGAACGAGCCGGGGGAACGATGGTTGGACAGGAATAGGTCCTGAAGATGAAATCAGGTCTGTTCACCTTCCACTCTTCTCCAGATCTGATAACCACTCTCCATTTCTTTTATTCATACCGAAGACTGATCGGGATGGTATCGGGATGGCTGGGTGTACGGCATTTGAAGCGATCCATCTCCATGGAAACGAAACTAGATGATATTCAGCGCCTTGATATCATCCAACATCATGTGTACTAGAAGAAAGCTTTCTGCAAGCTTTCTTGCGGATCTTCATCGTTGACTTGAGCTTGTGTAGCACGCCATCTATCGCTACATCTCAGTCATCCAAGCCTTCGGTCGTGTCTTGACTCGTCATGAATGGGGTCATAATTAACTAAGAACTGATTAATCTAGATTAATTGAATCCTCCGCGACGGCAAGTCCCGGTATCTTCAATTTCTAACTCAGACCTGAACATTGAGACAAGGGTATGGAATTGAATTATAGCAGTCCAGATCCTCTCTGTTCAAGTCCCGACTTCCGGGTGTTTACGACGTCTTCCCAGCACCTTTCGCCCACAACACCTCTGCGTGCCCTGCCATTGTCGATAGCCAAAGAACAGCCTGATAAGATATCCCAAAAGGAGGGTGCTCGTCTGCATCAACTGCACGCTCATTTGTTGGTCTTGCATAGGCGGGGAGGATTGAGCAATCTGCGAAAAGGGACTAGCAGGTTTTCTTCCTATCGCCGGTCGCAAAGCCTTTGCCATTTTGGTGCCAGGCTCCAATACTCGGCCGAGAGGACGACGATTCGAACCAGTTTCCAATGCCTAGCCATCAGAAAGACGGAATCTCTTCTGGCCTCTCCGATCAAGAACGATATACACCTTGTTATCTCGTGTGTCTTTGGATTTTTACAGATAATTAATCATATGCGCATTGACTCCAATAATATGCAGCAAAAAGAGCAGGTCTTCCCTGCCTTTGGACCCAGTTCTTCCCTCAGCCAGTTTGAGGAAAGCTCAATCGCTCAGAGCAGTGGCTGAGGCGAGATCTCCTTCGTGGCCAGCTCAGTCTTATTATATGCTGACATCCAGTAGTCTGATTCTTTGGACGATGATGACAATTTGGTACCTACTGAGCCTGCCACGCCTTGCAATGCTTCCCCTTCCACGCGAGTAGGTGATGACCTTTCATGTATGCCAGTTCTGTCACCGGTTGTCGCTGCCGTTCCATATTTCCCCTTGAGCGCAGAGGTTACTGCCAGGATTAGGATTGGAAAATACAAGGAACGCGAAGGCAGGACAATCGATCACGATTACTTGAGAATGAAACGTACAGACAATACCCTCTCTCCTCTTCCTCGGGTTGAATCTGACTGGGAATCATTAATGGGATTTGACGATACGACTCGAGAAGAACATCTAAACTGGCTCTTTCATGTGCGATTTACCTTGAGAACTGGGAATCTCACCCGTTCATATGAACCAGTTTCTTCCAGGAGATGATACTGAAAGTTCTTTTTCCTCGGCTTCTTCAATGGTCTCTCTTGATTCCTGCAGTCGTTACTCTCGATTTAACAGGTCTAGGCAAAATTTGATCAACCAATTAACAACATCTCCTGAAACCCGATTTCATGCGGCATTGTTGTTTCTTCGTTATCATTGGCTCCTCGGATTAAATCGACCACAGAAAATCGAGACTACACATTTACCCCTGTATCCCAGCTCTGGTATCTGGGACATCACCTTGGCTTCTCTTGCGATTAGCGTGAAGGCACGCTTGGATGACTCTCGACATGAATCTTATTGATTTATTTAATAGTTTCACAGGGATTTTCTCTTCCCCCTGGTTCCCATCGAGGCGACAGAATACCTGGATATATCGCCGCATAATATGGATTATGAGGCCCTTGAAGTACCATCACCTTCACACACGTGAATCATATCTCAATGTTTGGTTTCAGTATGCTCAACACACCATGCTTGATACTTTCTCGTACGAACTTGGTATCACTCCTCAGCCAATCCTCGATCAACTTTGGATTGCACTTCCATCTCTTCGCGAACTTTTCGGGTTTGCTGGTGGTTGGAATCAAGTGAAAAAAGAGACATGGCGATACTTGTTCACCTACCTTTCTAGCGAGTCCCAC
>Ga0153965_1000295_pt1 | contig 10742 bp, 7 predicted proteins | sample TSFL049MetaG_FD_104707 | JGI IMG/M metagenome (GOLD analysis project Ga0153965, IMG submission 104707) | Attine ant fungus gardens microbial communities from Florida, USA - TSFL049 MetaG | ecosystem: Host-associated > Fungi > Mycelium > Unclassified | place: USA: Florida, Paynes | collected... | reverse complement strand
TTTATTGGTTATATTTTATATATTTATATTTTACATATATTATTGATATTAGTAGCTCATTATATTTAACTTTATTCAATGCAGTTTTTAACTAATTCTTATTATTCCTTTGTACGATTAGTTCTGTTAAAGAATGTTATATTATGATTTATACTAATTTTAGTTAATGTGATACTTGAATTTTACTGTATGTTAGATATTTTATCTATGGTATAGCTATGTATGTATATAATATATATTTTTATTATAAGTTAATATTATGTATTGGAATAGATCTGTTTTAAAGAAAGCTAATGTAAAATATTTAAATATAATTATTATATATAATACATGTAGGTAGTTTAATATAGTTTTGAGGTTATTTAATTTTATTATTTTTAATATTAATTATTCCTTGATTTTATTTCGATATTTTTTAATATAAATATATTAACTATGTTTACTGGGAATGAAAGGTGTTAAATTGTTTTTTTAACTTTATTTCAATGTAAATGTTTTTATTGTATGGTATAGAGATATTAGTGATACATATGTAATCATCATTTGATTAAAATATAAATTTTAAAATATTTTACAAAACTCTGAATAATTAAATTTTACCTATGTAAGTTTATAGGTCGTAGGTGGTGGTTCTTATCGTAAATTTTTTTATTAAAATATAATAATAATAAATCTATACTAAATATAGTACTCAGGATACCTACAATGGGTTAAAGAAAAAGGTTTTAAATTAAACTAGGTGAAGATGACAATATTATGAAGGGATAAGGGATATGTATAACAAATTTATTTAAAATATAAAATATAATATACCAATTATGAGCTAGATATGGAGCATCGATGGTTTTTAATTTAAACTGTTCATTTTTCACCCCTTTTTAAAAGAAAACTCTAACTTCTACTAAAATTTAAACTAAATAGAATGTGCTGTTAAGTATAATGAACTATCAAAGTAATCGTAGTAGTCAATATAAATATCAAACTTTGTATAAAGTTATATATACCTCTTCTTCAAATTAATATCTCATGTATGATTAATATCAATAATGCATATCCAATTAAATAGGTGAAATAAATTTAATAGAAAACAGTAATTATAATAAATATAGAAATAATCTAGGATCCTTATCTAAACTATAAATTAAAATTTACCTTTTTTAAATTAAATAAACATATTCACCTAAATATTATAAAACTCAGATTAATATAGTAATAATCCTATAACAAACCAAACCTAAGCCAAGAAATTACATAAACAATAAAATTTATTTAGACATTGTTAATTTATATCAATTGAAGCAAAGTGTTTACTTTAGTACTAGTATAGTTAAAAATAAAATTTATGATAAGTTTATAAAGCAGACACATTGTAAAGTTACAATAACATGGAATATTTTTAAAAATTACTAATTAGCTATAGAAAATTATTGAATAGTATTTTTATATTTTCTTAGTTAAATTAGATCCATTTAATGATCCTATCTATGATAGACACTGTGCTTAATTTATGTAAATAATGATAATATTTAAAAAGATAACCAGATTTTAATTCCATTTTAACCTTACACATATTTTATTCAAGACTTGTCATTAATAGATGTTACATGAAATATTTGGTGTGTTAACACAAGTTATATTAGAATGTATATTTTACAAAAGTTAACAAAGCTTTAGTGTATAATGCGTTACACTTTTTATTGCTTCTTATTAGTGTGAGATATAATAAGTGTGTAGCTTTAGGTAAATTTATAAAAATTATTTTATCATTGATTAACCCCGCAGGCTCCCTTTATATTGTATAAATATTTTAGTAAAATTAAATTAGTTGGAATAGGTAGGTCCTCGCATGCTTTCCCTCCTAATAACAGTACGTGTGACTATAACCGTACACGGGTCAATCATTTATTCGTGATACAGACACGCTTTTATCCGGTCATGGGTCGTTTTACAATGTATTTTAGTTGTTACCTTTAAATTTCCTTTTTCTTTGCAAGTGTTATGCTAATGTGGCATAGTTGATGTAAGGGTTTTATGTTAGAAACAGTGTATTTACCACCCTCTTTAACTGGCTTTATGTGATGTTCTTCGATTTTCTCCGTTGTGCAGAGTTTTATAGTATATTAGACATAGGTGGTTATGTTTTTTAAGTATAAGTTATCTAAATTTAGCGTCGAATTGTTTAACTGCCCTTTTATCAGAGTATTCCTTGTGTTGTTCAAGGTATGTATTTTTTCTAGTTTAAGTAATGGATGGGTTTTAGGACGAATTTCATATAAGTTTAAAAGCACCAGTCGGTTTTCTACATCCGTGTTTGCTTTTTCAATTCCTCACACTCATTTGTGTTTGGATGGATTTTTTTTCGTTGTATTTAGATACTGCATCGTTTATCGGTTGATTTGGATGTTTTATCGCTACCCATTTCATCATTTGCCAGACAGAGTGTCCCACTGTGAGAAATGTTTGTTGAGAGTGGTAAGATATTCTTAAGTAGTTGGGCCATCCTCGTAGCACTGGAATAAGTTCATAAATAATTTTAGCTATTTCAGTGTTTCCAGCAATTGTCTTTCGGTTTTTTTTCTTTATATTTTTAACTAGTTTATTTGCAGGCTTAATTATCAGCACTGTGGTCTTGATGGTCTGTTTGTTTAAGAAGGGCTTTCGTGATATATTGAATCCTAGTAAGTTAACTCCCCTTTTTAATACGATATATTCAATTTCTTCTTTCAGTTCCAGGTATAGAAAATCTATTAATATTTCTTTCACATTTAGCAGTATTTCTTCTCGGCTTCCTGTAATAATCCTGTCATCGGCATATCTGAAAACTTATATTTTTGGTCTTTCACCTCCCACCAGTTTTGTTATTGGATAAAGCTGTTTACAGTATGCTCGATACCATTTAACGGTATGTTACATAGGCTTGGGGTGGATATTACCCTTTCTTTAGGAGTTCCTTCATCTGTGTAAGAGTATTTACATTCAAAAAATCCAGATTTTAACCATTCCTTCAGTACAAGTTTATGACATATTGGATATGCTAGCATTAGATATTCGTGGTTTAATTTGAAAAAAGCATTTTGCTATGTCAGTTTCAATAATTCACATAGGGGCTACTCTTTTGTCTAATCTAGTTCGTACATATGCGATAGCATCGTGCTGTGATCGTCCTTTCCAAAATCCTAAACTGTTCGGGTCTTATCTATTTTCTACAGCAGGATCTACAGCTAAGTGATATACAGCTTGCACTGCTCTATCTAGTAAAGTAGGGAATCCTAGATGTCTTAGCTCTTTTGAGATGCTCTTTGGTATCATGACTCTTTTTAGCTGTTTGCTCTTATACTCGTTAGGGTTTTTATTATATTTCCCAGTTCATGAATTGCTTTAAATCGTTATTCGGCTTTAATTCATATATTATTGTCAATACCAGGGCTTTTCCCTCCTGAACTTGTTACTACTCTTCTAATTGCAAGACTTCCATACTAGTCACTAGTTGGTTATGTAATTGGTATAATAATCTCATGCTATTGTCTTACGTTGCCATCACAATCTTATTTTGTAAATCTTTAACTTTTTTTTTTCATTTTCATTTTCATTTTCATTTTCATTTACCTCCTTCCATGGAAAATTTTATGAGTTGCACAAAGCTAGTCTCTTTATATTAAAATATAATAAAAATAATTTAAAATAATTAACTCATATGATATATTGTATAATTATAACTCCATATAAACATAGTAGAACAATGATAGTCATGTAATCTCAAGTTTAAAGATTTTAAAAAAGTACGATAAAACTCTAACTATTAAAAAACTTCTAATTAATTTCCTCCGTTATCCAAATCACATAGTTATCGGAGTACCTTTAAATAAGGTGACACAAAATGAGAGTTTTAAGCCTAATATCAATATGAAAGATTTGAGAATCAAACGATGAATCAGTATATAAAAACAAAATAAATAAAGGGGGAAGTATCACATGCGAGCAAGATATAAGTTTTTAACAAAGGATTAAGCTACTACTAGTAAGTTATATGGTATTAAGTTTTCACGTAGTCTTTAAAGGTGGGAGTTGAAGTATACCCTACGATACACAAAGACAAGGATTACTACTACACTCTAAGTATAGGTATATGAAAATGGGAATAGCGAAATCATAGGAGATAGCCGATACTTAAGGTTACCTACACGAGCGAATAAAGCTACACATGTTACACGGAGTCCAACAGGTAGATAACATGCAATATTATAAGCCGATTCAAGCTGGATTCAACCTTCACAAAGGAATCTTAGCGAGCAGGGAACAAAGGTAGATGGAGTACTAAATAGTAAATATATCTATGAGTTCAATTTAAAGAAATTCTTTGATATAATCAAGCTAGAAATTAACGATAATTGTCCCGATATGGGTTATTCCCAATAACTAATAAGTTTAATAGATAACATAAATCGAACAATGGTGATAGAGGGTAGAACTGTAAAGCTAGCCTAAAGCGATAGTGACTGAGCGAGCCCCTAAGATCGAAGGCGAGGCATATAATATATAAAAAAAGCTAGAATATCCTAGCGGTCAAATACATCTGTACGCATAAATCAACAAGCCCTACTGCTACTATCAAGGAGTAATTCCTATATCTCAATTATCACCGAGCCTATCCAACTTTATACTAAAATCAATTTTCAAATAAAAGCGCGATACTACGCATCTTACACTATGACGACGATGGACTACTCTATATTGCCGAACCAATAGACTTAAGCACCATTCTAAGTGGTAAATTATAACAAGCGTAAACAGGTAACAGTAAAGGGGGGGTCAAACACGACGGATAATGGCTAACAGACTACAAATTTATAGATTACAAAGCCTATAGCATACAACCCTAATTAATAAAGCCGGATCAAAGCTATCCCAAAATCGGAACTCTAACTCTCGAATAAGTCATTCAATTTAGTTACTTTATTAACTCCTACTATTTTATACTTTAATGAATTTATAACTCTTTTTAAAATTAATGTTTCAACCAATTTGTTACCTATTTATTTCAAGTATAAGTCATTTTTAAACTAAACTTTTTTTTATTTAAAATAAATTTAAATGGTATTTTACTAATCAGAGTTATTCCTTAAGTAATTTGTTTTTAACTTTAATTTTAGTTTACTTAGTTTATATTTTATATTTTTTACGGTTAATCCATATTTTTTCTTTTTTGTTTGTTTTTTTAATATTGACTTTGTTTTATAGTCAATTAGTATTATTGTTAATAGGATTACTTTAGAGGATTTTATCAATTAGATTTATAATTACAATATCCCAACAAATTAAAGAGTTTTCCAGTAAGTTTATCAAGTAAACACAGTTTTATACAGAAGATAAAGTATTGTTAACTATTGTTGATTTAATGTTATGAGGAATATTCAACAAGTAATTGTTTATAATTTACCTTTGAGTGTTTAATATTATTAAATAAAAACTTAGCCGCACAATGACCACTAGATTTATGGTTTCGATATTTGTCTAGATTAGCGGGCGAACCTTGTGGTTATTTACTTTTTAGTTTTGATGTTCTTTGTCCATCCATTTTAATTCTTCGTACGTTAGTTAAAAGTTTTGCACAATCGCTTCGGTATCGGATGATCCATTGTACAATCGCGAGTTTACGTAACCATGGTAACGACTGCTGAATCATTAACTGAACGGCTTCTATGTATAATTATAGAAAATTTAACCATCTTTGTCGTAGTTCGAGGCTAGCATTAACATGTCCTGATCTTTAGTTGGAACGGCTATAGGCTTCTGGTGTGGTTTAATAGTTATCCGCCTGGACTGAATCATATCGCTCAATGTTCTACTTCGGGGTGCACTGAACAAGCTTTAAATTCGATCCATAGAAATTTCTTTTCCATTCATTATTTTAACCAATTACTTTTTAATTAGGGTTTTTCCTTAGTTGGCTAATTGTTCTTTACCTAATATTCTTTCATATTTGATTAGTTTGTTATTCGTGTATACTTTCCTTTAGGACGTTAAAAGTAGTCTTGTTGCATACAGGGCTATAGCTCCTAATTTATAATAAATAGAAGTAGAGCTCTTATTACTTCTTGTTCATGTACTTGCTAAGGAGATCATTACTGAAGTGATAGCCTATAGCTTATTTATCACCTATGTCCCAGTAACCTAGATTGTTTATAAAGCCGTATGGTCTATACAGCAGTCTTAGTCCCATAATCCGGACTTAATGAAGCAACTGGCCTAGACCGTATTACACTGACGTTTACTAAGCTCTAGTTTAGATTTTTTTAAAGGCGGCTTCTATCAAGCTTTTTGTCTAGTAGGTATTTTAGGATCCTACTTGAGTAGGTGAAGGGGCGAACTAGCAGTTTAACTAATAATCCTTATACGACTCGTATACTTTATTCCTTTTTCCTTTTTTATTACAAGAATGTAGCCTTTCGACACATAGAAATAAGTGTATTAGGGAGCTTTAATTAAACGGTACTTAAGGAGATTAGGCTAGTTTGAAAGAGGACGGTTAGTTTGGTATATTTATGGTACTTTCGTGCTCATTTATTGACTAGTACTTAGTTTTAGCTAATGCCTATTAAGACTGTGACCAGTTTCCTGGCGATTAGATTATACCTTAACCTATGGAAATCTAAAGCTAAATGAATCTTACCTTCATGTTGAGAGTTTAACACTTCGTAGTATTCCATATGCTATACCCGTCTGCTCGTTGCGCTTGTATCCAATTTTGTGGAAATTAGTTATGCGGTAGGCCATTTGTCTTTCGAGCTATATCTTAACTTGTTACTGTACACCTTTGTCCGTGGTCTGTTGGTTACCCAATACCATTTCTGGTTAATATCATTAGCCCGGACTTTGGCTGTGTATACTTAATATAACTTTATTTGGTTTAAGGTTAAATTAAGGGTAAACTTTGGAAAGAGTGAGGGTAGCTCCATCGCAACTAGTTTTGCTATCATGGTTTTCATTGTTTTAGTTATACATATTAGGGACTTAATTTTCGCCGTTTGTACAAATATAAATGAAAATTTGACTGTTGTTTATATCGTGTAGCAACTGACACGTGTTTCTTAATTGGAATAATATTATTGGAGTGGGCTAATTTCCCTTAGAGATCATTTACTAATCTTATACCCCTGGTGCTCAGTTTATTATATTAGAACAGTAGCCTTTATTATTAAGAACTTTAACTTAGTAATTATAAAATGTTGAAGCCCTAAACTTTGTAGACTTTCTAATAGTTTTTATTTATTATTATATACTATATTAAATTTTAATTTGTAATAAATCTTATTTACAAGCTATAGATAGCTTTATTTATATATATTTATATATTTTGAATTGGAAATAGAAAGCACAAATTACAACCTAAATTGAGATAACATTTACTAAAGCACAAAGATGTTAACTTTAAATAGTTAAAATATGGATAGAATATTACTCAATTTATACCTAATTAGGTACACAAAGCAAAGAATAAAAATTATATTTCACAATAAATAATAGAAATATTATGAATAAATTTGTAATTGTTTAATCTTGGCAACGTTATAACATTATTTGGTAGTATAACTCATGCACTTTTATTAAGTTTAGTTAGTTAAATTATTATAAATTATATATTATCTTTAATATTGATAAAGGCCCACAATATATAGCCAAATCTAATGGAGTTTCTTCAATTTTAACTCAAAATAGAACTAGTCTCAATTAAAGCAAGTCTATAAAAGCTATTAAAGCCCCCAACACTTTTTAAAAAGCTAGTATCAAGTATACAACTAAATTAAAATAAATTAAATGGTATAAAATAAGATAAGAAAATACATTAGTTTTATTATATACAACAATCGTATGATGATTATTTGTTATAGTTTGTTAATTTGTTCATTTGATGTTTTATTTTTGTCTTGTGTTATTATTGTTAATTATATTTAATAAACTGTTTAGATTAGAGCCTTTTTGTTTTTCAAGAAAATTTGCAAAATATATTAAAATTTATAGTTTATTCAAGAATAGCGCAAAGTTTAAATGTACTAATAGTTGGAAATATTGTTGCATTAGTCAATGAAATGAAAGTATAAGCATAGTTTATATGCTGCTCCCTTAGTTAAAATAGTTAAACAATTTATAGATAATTGTACCATTGAATGGTGTTGGATAATGATGATTTTGTTTTTACGAGTAAAGAGACTTGAACTCTTACAATTAAATTATGAGTGCCTAAAACCCACCCGTCTACCAAATTTCGGCATACTCGTGTTCATCTTTTTCATATCTTATATTTATTAGCCCACTTTTTCTCTAGTGATTTAATCAAAATAATTAAAAACTACCTAAAGTAAGCATAATATAAAACAATATATATTTATCTTATCCTTAATGCTAAGGGTATAACATTAAAAGTCTTTATGCTATCATTCATAAATATAGTTAAACAATCGCACTTCTTATATATAATATATCTTGTTTAGAATATAAACAAACTAGGGGTAATTTTATTACGCGAGCCATACAGTAGAGATACATAATGATAATTCATTATTTTAATTGCTATCTCTTTTTCTATATAAAAACACATAGACAAAACAAAAGATCTTTTCAAAAAAGTGACAAAAAGAGTGGATTTGACGCAGAAATTCTAAAAATAGTATTAAGGGTTAAAATATAACCTTATTTTCTTGCTAAACTAAAAATTTGACACATATTTATATAAATTAATATATAGATTATGAGTATAATAATAAATGAACTAGAATAATATAACCCTCCTAGGAATACCTGTCGTCCGTCTTTACCTTCTAGGCTCATTAGGGTCTTTTACGTTTTGATAACCAGTGATAGGGTTCTTCAAAAATGTTAACGATTGCCAACATTCGACTGTTTCCTTTTGGGTTATACTACCCCTTTCCCGAACCGTACGTGATAGTTTCCCATCATACGGCTCTCCATCAATACTTGTATTTAGGTATTGTTTGATGTTAAGATCTATAGCGGTTTGTCGTGATGTAGTTTCATCTGACATGCTCTACATAGTGGCATTTGTTTACGTTTTAATTTAATTTGCAATTTATCAAAGTAAGATAACTTAGGATTTAAATCTTTCATAATTAGGATGTGATGCATTTCCAGCCGGTTTTATATCCACATGCTGTACATTCTAGCTTATATCGGGAGGCTATAGATACAGGGTTAAGATTTAAAATCGGGGTGTGTTGATTTACTTTGAAGTTCATATAGTTTGCCTTATAATTATCATGTTTATAAAACTTATTTTCTACTCTTTCATTGGATTTCTGATCTGTCTAATTACGAGGTTTTATCAATTTAATCTCCTTGTATTTAAGGTCTTTACCAAATTTATACAGCACTGCACTTACAGATCTCAAATTAAATTTGGATGCTAGCAGCATTCCACACGATCCTTTTAAGGTTCAGTAAAGGAATGTAGCCATTCTGCTGTAATTATGTGCGCACGGGTAGTAATTTAAGTATCCTCTGAAAATACTGCTGTACAGGATTAAGATTTGTCTATGAGTATAGCCTCTTCATACATTTCGAGGGTAAGGTCTACCATTTTTCAATATCCCGAGTGCGTAAAGTTTTTTCCGGATGTCATCAAGAGGAGCTTCTAATCTCATTCTTAATTGCATACGTTGGATTACATGCTTTTTTCTTGGTGATCCGAAGTGTTTAACATGTGATTGTCTACTCATTTGGAAACCTAAGAATTTAATCTTATCCGTTCCCATGTTAGAGATTTTTGTTTTCTCTTCGCTGAGAGTTATACCTTTATCCTTGAGAAATACCTTTATTAACTCCTTTATTTTTTCAGCGTCTATTTTGGAACCTCTTATTCCTATGATTCATTCGTCTGCATATCTGACATAGTGTAGTCTCTTGTAACCCGGATCATTGAATAATGTGTATTCGGTATTCAATAATTTATTATGTAGCTCCTTGATTAGTGGAATGTCATAGGTTTTCTCCGCCTTACGTTTCAGATGTCAGATCTTGGTGTATTCAGGAGATACCCTTATCTTCTTTCCAACATCAAATTGTTTTTTGATTGACTCTACATAATTATCTAATTGATGCATAAATACATTAGCTAGAATAGGGCTTATTATTGATCCTTGCGGAGTACCTATTAAATTGTGTTCATGTATTTTGAATTTGAAGTATCCCGCTCTTAGACTCTTTCAGATTAATTTAGTGAATTGACGATCTTGAATTTTGTTTTCTATGATCTCCATAAGTTTCGTATGATCGATGGTGTCAAAGCATTTTTTTATGTCTCCTTCTATTATTCAAGATACGGATTTAAAGTCGCGATAGATATGTTGTAAAGCTGTATGACAGGACTTATTAGGTCGGAATCCATGCGAATTTTCGGAAAAGGTCGGTTCGAATATGGCTTCCAGGATAATTCTCATTGCCTCTTGTATGATTTTGTCTCGCGGAGGAGCTATTGATAGGGTTCCCCTTTTGTCCATTTTCTTTATTTTTAATCTTCTGGCGGGTGAGAAGGCTGATTTTAGTAATTCGCTCAATTTAATTAATTCTTCTAAGCTCATACCGTCTAAAGTAGTAGGGACTATACCAGGAGTCATATTACCTGGTTTACTTTTGATATTATTGTAAGCTAAGTATAGTAAACTCGGGTCACAAATCATGTTATATAACTTTCTATCAACGACCAATTCCGGGTTTGATTTACATCATTC
>Ga0153965_1000294_pt1 | contig 10752 bp, 10 predicted proteins | sample TSFL049MetaG_FD_104707 | JGI IMG/M metagenome (GOLD analysis project Ga0153965, IMG submission 104707) | Attine ant fungus gardens microbial communities from Florida, USA - TSFL049 MetaG | ecosystem: Host-associated > Fungi > Mycelium > Unclassified | place: USA: Florida, Paynes | collected... | reverse complement strand
TTAAGGTAGATGACTAATTACCTATTAGAATATATATCTACTCACGAGGTCAGTTCCTAGTGGTTAAGTTATATGTGAATAATGGTCTCACCTCAGGAGTCACCTATTAAGGTAGACGACTGAGGGAATGACTACATGAAGTGCGGTATTAAAAGGGGTTTGCTGGATGCCTATAAGAGACTAATGTGAAATGGAGACAAAGGTGGAGTATAGGATATAATTAGGCATCAGAAATGGAGGAAGAATGATGTCGGCACGAAGTCTAGGTGCTGTAGTTCTCTTCAACACTCCCCCTGAACTGCTATATTCAGGGGCTGTGGTCCTAGGTCAAGTGCTGCTATCGTTTTCTGGATTACATCCCTTGGTAGTAGCTTTGTTAGAAAATCCACCATGTTTAGTGCACTGGGTATATACTTGAAGTTGACTTCATTTGCCTCAGCACGCTCTTTGACGAAGTGGTGGTGTACATCTATGTGCTTTGTGCACCAATAGTTCTTGTCATTCGTGCTGAGGGCAATTGCCCCATTATTGTCAGCATGTATGGTGACAGGTCATATCACGGGTAGTCCAATTTCCTCAAAGTATTTGAGCAGCCATAATGCTTGGGTTGTTGCTTGAGAAAAGGCCATAAATTTGGCCTCGACTGTCGACAAGGCTACCATGTCTTGTCTCTTTGTCTCCCAAGAAACTAGCCCTCCTGCCACCATGAAAATATTGCCTTCAGTTGAACGTCTTGTGTTTTTGCACCCAGCAAAGTCAGAGTCTACATACCTCACTGGGTCCAGTGTAGCTCCAGCACGATATCTTATTGTATAATCTAGGGTCCCCTTAATGTATCCCAGTACATGCTTTAGTGTGTTCCAGTGTGCCTTTCCCGGATTGTGTGCAAAGCGAGCTAAGAGGTTGACCGGGTAGAACAGGTCTGGTCGTGTTGTGACTTGCATCCACATTAATGATCCCAAGGCTTCACAGTAGGGTACTTTTCTCATTTCTTCAATTTCAGATGTGTTAGCTAGACAATCTTCTGTAGATAGGGACAATCCATATCGGAGTGGTATGGTGAGTGGTGAGCACGAGTGCATGTTGAATCTTTTGAGGAGTCGTTTGGCATATGCTCTCTGTAATATCACTACATCTCCATTTTTGCTCTGACTTATCTTCATGCCTAAAATCAACTTTGCCTCCCCTATATCCTTGATCTCATAGCTAGATCTTAGTTGTTCCTTGGCTAAGGTTTCACCTTCTAGGGTTGAGGATGCTCTGAGTACGTCATCAGTCCATGTCGATATTAATGTGAGCTCGTTTTCGGTTACCCTAGACCAGATTTGAGGATCTGCTCATGACCTGTAGTATCCATGGTCTTCAAAAGTGTGATCAAGGTTTTTGGCCCAGTTGTGGGCACCTTGCATGGTCTCATATAGGGTTTTTCAAAGTTTCCAAACCAAGTCGTCTTCCCCTTCCTCAAATCCCCTGGGTTGTTCCATATAAATATCAAACACACTCTCGCTATTAAGGAAGGCTGAAACAAAGTCAATCTGCCACAACCTCAGCCTTCTTGAAGCAGCTATGGCACATACCAGCTGGACTGACTCCAATCGTGCCACTGATGCGTAGGTTTCGTCATAGTCCTCACCCAGGACTTGGGTGAAGCCTTTGGTTACTGTTCTAGCCTTCTATCTATCCACTGTGCCATCATCTCTCTATTTCACTGCATAGACCCACTTTGAGCCTACTACATTCCTCTCTAGCAGTTGAGGGGTTAGTTCAAATACCCCTCGTTCCTTCAACATCTCATATTCCCTGACCATAGGTTCCCACCAAAGGTTGGGGCGTCGTATGGCATTGGTGTATGAGCTGGGAATCCAGTTGTCTGTGTCCATGAGGAAGGCCTGTGGTTGACTAAGATATTCAAGTGAATCTTGAAGTTGAGATGTGGGCCTGGGGTCTCAATGCATTCTTCATATGGCAAGTGAAGTGTTCTCTTCTGGGCCTGGGTCAGTTGTCAGTGAGGGGTCATTTGATCTCAGGTTGTGGGTCTCTTTGTGTAGCTCTGTCATCAGTAATGGTCTTGGCACGATCATCTGTTGAGGTATATTAGCATCAGTTTGAGGTTTGGGGTCAGTTTTGGTACTCTCCTGCTTAGGTTCCACTTGTCGTGATATAGTTTCGGTGATTGGGAATGGGTCCTCATTTGTGGTGGCTATGTGTATTGGTTGAGTTGTGAAATGGATAATCCCTTCTTCGAATATAACATCACGAGAGTAGAAAGTTGAGCCTGTCTCTCTATCAAGTAGCTTGTATCCATCTCGGCTGAAATATCCAAGGAGTACTGTCTTCACAGATCATAGGTACAACTTTGATAGGTTCAAGTCTACAGGTATGTGGGCATAAGCAGTGGTGCCGAATGGCCTAAGGTGTGACACATCCTGTCATTTCCCATGCCATAACTCAGTAGGAATTGCATGTAGTCGTCGACTCAAGGGAACTAGGTTCTGGACATATACTGTTGTCTGGACTGCATCCGCCCAATATTTTGTGGGCAGCCCAGACTAGGCTATTGCTGTTCTCGCACCATCGAGGATTATCTGTAGGCTTCTCTCCGCCATTCCATTTTGCTGGTGCATGTAAGGAGTTGTAAATTCAAAGATGAGTCTATACCATTTTCTGTACTCTTCCCATGTCTTATTGTACCACTCTCGTCCCATGTCAAGCCTTACACGCTTTAGTTTCTTGCTGGTTTGTCATTCTGTCTCATTGTGGTAGGTCTTGAAGACATTCAGGGTGACGTCTGCTGATTTTGTTTTTAGGAATGCGACTATATGGTAGGACAAATGTCCATTCATAAGCAACATAAAATAACTTGCACCCCCTGCTGATTGGGTTGGTGATGGTCTCCATATGTCGATGTGGGTTCTCTCTAATATCTCTGTCTCCTGGTACCCGTTGTCATTGAAAGGGTGTGTAGAGTGCTTTCCAAAGATGCAGTCTTCGCATTTGTCTCCCATGGTAAGTTCTCCAGTAATATTTAGGCCGTTGACCAACATTTTGACTGCCATCTCGCAGATTGTTTCTGGTGCAGCATGTCCAAACCTCCAGTGCCATGTGTCAAAGGTAGCCGGTCATTGTTTTGTTTGTGATACTAATGCTGTAGGGGTTCTGGATGTGTCTCGATTGCATATAGGCAGCCACATTGCTTGGCCGTCATGATAATGGTGCCGCTCACTGATCTAACTCGTGCTTTGTGTTGGTCAAACTCTACCTTTACTCCCTTTTCTGCCAGCTTGGATATGGAGATCAGGTTAGAGCAGAGCTCAGGGATGTGTAGTGCATCTTCAAAAGTGATATTCCTATTTGTGCCATTGATGCACGTCTCGATTTTAGCCTTTTCCTTTCCTGTGACATTGAAGATGGACTCTTTGGCAGCAGCAAGACCCATGGTTGGTTGGTGTAATAGGGTGAGTGATATGAATGATTCTCTGTTAACAAAGCAATGGTCTGATGCTCTGGAGTCAATTAACATAGGCACGTTGAATTGGGATTTCAAGTCATTGTTACATGTATCCTAGAGTCTATTTGAGTTTTTACTAACTACTTGCACCCCTCGTATCTCATGTCCCAGCAGCCCCGTTGTGTTATAACTATTTGTAACAGGTTTGTTAGGGGGGCTGGGATCACTAAGGGATGGAGAGGTAGTTACCTCAAATTCGGTGTCATCCATTGTCATTAGAGCAAAGATCTCCCTTTCTTCAGGGTCTTTTGCTATGGTGGTGTTTGCAGTAGGTCATGGTCTGTATCCTCCTTGTTGAGTGTTTATTCCTGTGCCTCTAGTGCCTCCCCTTTGTCCAAAACCAGGGGGAAATTGGCCTTCCTTCCCTCCCCCTGGCCAGTAACATACCTTAATAGTATGACCGTGTCGTCTGCAATTTGGATTGGTGTATACTACTTGTGGGCAGTCTCTTGGGTTGTACATGTTTGTTTGAAGAGCAGTAATTGATCTTGGTGAGTTAGTGGGACGGTTTTGGCTTATTCTCAGCCACCAGACCTATAATTGGGAGATGGTTTTGTTGATAGGTATATCCTTATACAGGGAGGCTACGACGGGGTCCCAGGAGCTTGGAAGAGAGTTTAGGAGTATAGTTTTGAAGTTTTTATTGGTGATGTCTGCACCCAGGGCTCTCACCTGGGAGAGTTTATTCTACATGATTGTAATATGGTTTTGAAAGTCATCTCCATCAGAAAAGGTTAAGTTGCAGAGTTCTTGTTCAATATTCTGTCTTGCCATATCTGATGTGGTTTCATAACTGTCTTTGTATGTCTTCCAGGCCTCAGCTTCTGTACTGTTTATGTTAATACCTAATCCAACTGGGTTTTTAGTGTTGAAGGTGATAAGGATCTTGGTCCAAGCATTTCTTACATCCCATTCATCTCCAGAAGGGTTTGGAGAATTCCATGGGGTCTCAGTGGTTGGCATCAAAGTGGTTATTGCAGGCTTTGTTGTCGTGCTGTCAAGGTATTCTGTTATTCCTTTTAATGATGCAATAGATAAAATGTTGTTGCTCCAGGTTGGCCAGTTAGTACCATCAAATTTGTCAGTATCGTTGAACATAGGTGGCATGTTAAGTCCAGATGAAGTCATTTTTGGGGTTGATAACGTGGTATGTCAGTTCTGTTTTGTGTGAAGATTTGAAGCGCAGGGCCCATAACCTATTAGAATATATATCTCAGGAGTCACCTATTAAGGTAGACGACTGAGAGAATGTGTCACAAACTTCATTCAGTCATATCTCTACCAAATCTTCGACGATTCACATGGTCTCAAAGCCAGCTTAAAGCCCTTAAGAAGACCTTTCAATCGATGCCAGTCACGTTTCAAGGCAATCAATAATGGCCAAGATATTAAGTAGATCAACTGGTAACCACCATGTTACCATTTATTAAATTGCTAATATCTCGGAAACCACTGTGATCGATGCTTCAGTTCTAGGCTCAGCAGAAGCCTTCTTCATAATGCTCAGAATGAGCCTAGAACAATCTCAAGGCAATTAATATTAGTGGAGATATGAAGACCTCAATGTTTGCACATGGACTTTATTAATTACCCATAGATAGTCATCTGTCCTTTTCTCAGAACAAAGGACAGCCTCCATATGGTTAAGTTATCATTATTTTAGTACAAAGACACTACCATATGTAGAACAATAGATAGTAGTCAGGTGATGATCTATACTAGTACACAGACCATCACAATTATATATATAAGGACTCATAGTCTAAGGATTAGACCTTAGACTTAACAACATCTTTTGTCACTGTCTAAACTTCGCTTTTTTGAGCCCTTTGAATACTCAAATCACCAATCACAAATTAGTAAGTGGCCATTTGTGATAGAATGACTACATGAAGTGCGGTATTAAAAGGGGTTTGCTGGATGTCTATAAGAGGCTAATGTGAAATGGAGACAAAGGTGGAGTATGGGATATAATTAGGCATCAGAAATGGAGGAAGAATGATGTTAGCACAAAGTCTGGGTACTACAGTTCTCTTTAACAGGGATTCTCTCACTAAGATTGGATCTCAAAGGTACATATTTTGTCTCATATCATAACTACCTAGTCTAGTAGCCTAGCTTGCCATCAATACAGTAGTACTATCTAGAATTCCCATTGTTCTCATATAAGCTATACTTCATGACTATACAGTTGGAAGCCTACTCCAAAAAACATAGTAAGTGGTTAGCTCCTAGCATAAGTGAATGTTCAAATCTGCCTAAAGATCAAATGTCCCTGTAAGGGAAGTCTTTTTATGTTTTTATAAGCAAAGAAACTTGAAATAAGAACTCAGTCACTCAGGTAACCTTTGAGCTTTAGAGCAACAGTGTCAAGTAGGGACTCTGGAGTGACTGGGCTTAGTCTCAGCTAACTAGCTAGACCAACCTCTACCAATTGCCCTTCTTAAGTGTAGTAGACTAGGGTTGAAAACAATGAGGACAATTGAACTGGGTTCTAGATGAGTCTACTAGGTGGAGGACAAAACTAGAGTATCAACAACAATGTGCTAGCTTATAGCTAGGGATCTCAGTAAATCAGTACAAAGGATGGAAAATGGTTGCAAATAGTGTGACTAAGCAGATGACATCTTACAGGGCCATTGTGGCTGTGGGTCACAAGGAAACTGTGACAAACAGAAAGAGAGAATAGTTGATTGTTAGACCCCTCTATGCTCCTAGAGTATTTATATTATGATTACAAATTGCAGATACAACATGAGAAAGAAAAATAGAAAAACTTTTGGATTCCCAAATATAGCAGGAGTAGAATAATAGTAAAGGATCCTATTCAATCACATAGTTATATTCTCCTACCTCCCTAATCCTGTTATGAACATTAAGTGGGACTATGGTTATTATCAGCCATGGTCTAATAATGAGTGGTTAGTAGATAAGATGTTGGTAATGCTAGATGAGAACATCACAATGCAGTAATGTGCTGGATGTCTGAGGGCTCTAAAGAGACAATGGACTCATAATACAAATAGGACTCTTTGGAGAAATCTCAGACAATTTTATTCTTCTATTTTGGACTTGTGCTAAATGGGATAACATCAGACTAATCTATTATTAGACACTGACTTGACTTGTCACCTTCTTAGCTTCTGTCACTGGACTGTCACTTAACTAGTCACCTTTAGTTACAAGAAGTGTTACCACATTGTAACATAGTCACAATACCTAGTTAGGATAAATATAGACCAGAAAGAGAAGAGAATAGCAAGTTCTCTCTTTCTGTATTCCTTGTTATATTCTTATTACTTTGAGGGATTGGTACTCTTACTTGTCTTAGGACAATCTCAAGGGTGCTACTCAAAGTCTCGTTGATATCTCTTCCCTGATATAACTTTACTGAAAACCTTAACTGGATCCTCTATCAAGGAGTGTGAAAATATCAAGTGTTAGATATAGGCTTTAAGTTGAAACATATATTCAACTAAGGTCTAGAGTCTTAACAAATCCTTCTTAGTGTAGTCTTCTATGACTATGGCTATTTTAAGCCTGTCTTTGATTGAGAGCTAAATGAGCCAAATGTGTATCTGATTACTTATGAGGATACCATCTTTATCTCTTCTCTTGTTCTCTTGTTCTCTATATGTTCCTCTCTCTTTGATTTCATTCTAGTAATAAAGAAATTAGAATGTATAACAACATCAAGAGATAAGATTTGCGAGTACAATAGCTTTTGTCTGTTGTTCACTTAACATAAGACAAGAAAGATTTGAGATAGAGTATTCAGATCTGAAGAAGAGGGAATTGGTATTAAAATTTTTCACTGTCCCCCTTCTCAGATGTAAGGGGACTCTTTATACAAAATAACTATCCTTAACCAAAGAGAGTACTGGGGACCTAGCTAGTTGTCCTTTAGTACTAGGAAGGTCCTTATCGCATAGGTACTCCTACCAGCTAGACTAGTCTATATTTAGTAATGTAAATTTAGAGAAGTAAATGAGTTATGAGAAATTAGTTGAGGAGAATGCTTTCTTGGTAGTAATAAGCATCCAATTGCTATAGTAAGACTAAAAAGCTTTCTTAAGAGCCTACCTTTCCTGGTGCTTAATATAGATAGTCATTAAAGATAGTAGATCCAATCTAATGGTTAGTGATTCTAAAAAAGGTTAGATGGTTACTAAGATACAACATCATTCTGATAGGGAGTATACTCTCTAAAGTCTAGTTAGTACCCAAGAGTACTTCTGTTACAAACTTCATTTGGCCATATCTCCATTAATTCTTCAACAATTCCCACAGTCTTAACAGCTATGGAAAGCCCTTGAAAAGACCTTTCGATCAATGCCAGTCATGTCCCAAGGTGATCAATAATGGCTAAGATATTAAGCAGATCAACTAGTAACTACTATGTTATCATTTATTAAATCACTAATATCTCAGAAACCACCAAGATCAATGCTTCAGTTCTAGGCTCAGCAGAAGCCTTCTTCATAATGCTCAGAATGAGCCTAGAACAACCTCAAGGCAATTAATATTAGTGGAGATATGAAGTCCTCAATGTTTGTACATAAACTTTATTAATTACCCATAGATAGTCATCTGTCCTTTTCTTAGAACAAAGAACAGCCTCCATAAGGTTAAGTTATCACTATTTTTGTCAGTGAGCCAACTCCTGAGCCAGAATGAAGCCAACTGCTCTTTATCAGCATTTAACAAAGAGAACTTGATAGAGTCCCTGTTAGATTTGCTACACTATATATACAATTACTATTGTGGCTATGCATCTTGTCTCCCACAGTTCTCATGTCCATCAGCTGACTTCTTTGTCACATACTATGACTATGACTGTGACTCCATGTGTGATATGACCATTCTGTGACCTCTATCACACTTATGTGACTCTGTGACTGTCATGTGATATTTCCCATGCTCCACCTTAGTAATAATATAAAAGAAAAGAAAAGGAGAAGAAAAGAAATATAAATATTGACTTAGCCATTTTGCCAAGTCATGACAATATTAAGCACAAAGGCACTACCATATGTAGAACAATAGATAGTAGCATGTAATGATCTGTCCTAGTGCACAGACCATCACTTTCCTGTATATAAGGACTTCTTGTCTGAGGATTAAACCTCAGACTTAACAACATCTTTTGTTACTTGTCTAACTTTGCATTTTTAAACTCTTTAAAGTATCAAAGTATCCATCACAAATAGTAAGTAACCATTTGTGATAACAACATTGGACTAACCCATTATTAAACAATAACTCGGCTATGACTCCACTTGTCATCTGTTATGAGAGCCTCAGAGAGGAAAGAGTTTCCCATGCATTTACACATTTGATCTCTAACATCAAGTCATACAATGGGGTCAAGATATAAATAGCATGGGAGATTAGATAATCATATCATGTAACAAGGTCATGTGACTATAGAATGTTCTGGAAGGACATGTGACCATGTAGTAATAGGGGTACAGCCATTTGTAAAAGTAGTATAAGTAGGTAGTTGAATCCAACGGAGAACTCCATCGAGTTCTTCCTAAACACTCACCTCGAGTGGTCCTTGAGTCATTAAGACTTAGTGATAACAAAAGAACTCGATACCACTCCTGAGCACTGATCACCTTGATCCCTGCTCATATTCATTCTATATGCAGTTGGCTTAATACCGGTGCTGCAAGTGAATACCCCCACCACCACTTACTCTCTTACCTTCCTCGCTAGTGAGCACAGTGCTCACAAGCCTCTTGGATAGCAGGCCCTAGCTGTAAAGGGGACTTCTCAGTCAGGAGAGACTGAGGGAGGAGATTGAACACCAAGTCCAGGTGTTTTGTTCAAGTCCTGATCTGTTAATTGGGCCTGTTAGCTACTATTCTTCCTTGTATAAGCTCTGTGCTATCGTCTATTGTGACAGGTACATGCAGGAGATCAGCAGTTACTTCTTAAAAGGCCGCTTAGCTTAGAGGTTCCCTTCTTAGGGACAATCGTATACATTTTTGATTAGGGCAGTAGTCAGTAAGGCAGTAGGAGTCTAGACAGGAGAAGATTGTGCTCTCTGTTAGACATAGCCTTTAAAAGTTCGCCCTGGATTGAGAATCAGAACCAGAAACCGAGTCAGAATACAAATCATTACCCTTCCCTTCACCATCACCACCACCGCCGCCCTACGACATGTCGCAGTAACAATAACAACAGGGGGAACTATCCCAGGTGCCTGCCCCCTGCCAACTACCACCACCAACTAGAGAGGAACAGCTTCTCGCTATGATTGCCACCCTGCAGCAGCAGGTTAACACTATGCTCCTCCAACAGCAAGGGAGCTGAGTAGAGGTCGCAAGACCTCAAGTATTCAATGGGAAAATAGAGAAGGTAAGCGCATTTATCAACGCAGCTCAAATATACATCAGAATGAAGATGAGGGAGGAAGCAGCAACGACCCAGGTAGCCTGGGTGCTATCTTATGTGCAAGGAGGAATAGCAGAGGCTTGGAAGGACAACTTAATGGATGAGTTGGCCAAGGGAGAATCAGAGGTGGAAACAGTGGAACAACTGTTTTCAAAAATAAGAAATGATTTTGGGGAAACATCAGAGGAAGAGAGGAAGATCGAGCAGCTGAGAACAATAAAGCAGGGGGGAAGGATGTGCGACGAGTATGTCTAGGAGTTCAAAAAAGTCGCCAGGGGGAGCAGCTATGAGGGACGACCCCTCATCAAAGAGTTCAAGAGAGGACTGAGTGGAGTAATAAGAAGGAAATTGGCAGAAGCAGAAGAGCCCCTGACCACCATAGGAGAGTGGCAAGAAAGGGCAGTAAGGTTGGATAGGAACCAGAGACAGAGTAGAGCAGAAGAGAGGATGTTGGGGAGGAATGCGGCGCACCCAGGGGGAAATGCGCAGCCAAGGGGAAGTTTTGGAGGGAGGTCGTATGGAGGAAAAGGGGGACAAATAACCTGGCAGGCAGGAGTTCCACAGACAGGAGGAAATAGGGGAGAAGGAGGATATCAAATGGGTCTACGGAGAGACCCAAATGCAATAGACATGGATAGAGGAACAGGAGGAGACAGAAAATGTTATCACTGCAGGAAGTTTGGCCACATGGCCAGAAATTGTTGGGATAGAAGGAAAGCAATAATGGGGATCAAAAGGTTTGATCACGAAACAAAGGTGAAAGCAAGGTCAGAGAGGCGAAATCTCTAAACTGCTTCACAATTGTGCACTAAACAAGTAGGCACTGGGGAGATAAATCAAAT
>Ga0153965_1000292_pt1 | contig 10779 bp, 9 predicted proteins | sample TSFL049MetaG_FD_104707 | JGI IMG/M metagenome (GOLD analysis project Ga0153965, IMG submission 104707) | Attine ant fungus gardens microbial communities from Florida, USA - TSFL049 MetaG | ecosystem: Host-associated > Fungi > Mycelium > Unclassified | place: USA: Florida, Paynes | collected... | reverse complement strand
TGTCCAACACAACTAATTATCTCATTTGAAAATAGTGTACCAGCCAACAAAAGACATGATCCTATTGTCATAATTAATAATATCAACAAATTCCTAGCAGAAAATATCAAAGCACAATACTTGTGTCAGCAGCTAAAGTCTAATGACTGGAATTAAGCCAACTGTCTCTTTGTTCAGCATTTGACAAAGAGAACTCAATAGAGTTCCTGTTGGATTTTGTACACTATATATACATGCAAATTAACCCTAACCCTGTCTTTTATCCTGCGCTTCCCTATGAGTCAACTTGCTCTTGCGTGTCCATTGATATTACAATTTAAAAGAAAAGAAAAAGAAAAGAAAAACAATATTCAAAAATAAAATAAAAGAAAAGAAAAGAAAAAGAAATAATGACTTAGCCGTTTTGCTAAGTCATGACACCTACTATCTTTCTAAGTTAGTCCATTCAAAGATAGATCTAGAGTGTAGTCCCTTAGTAACTTTCTTAGTAACCCGATGCCAGCTCATCCTAGTTGCCTCTCAAGGTATCAGCATGAGCTCTAGGTTGATTATCACCTGCTCAATGTTTTTATTATACAGTATTATGTTCTAAGGATTATAGAAAGGGTTCTAGAGCAAACTCTAATTAAGAATCCATTGGTATAAAGTGTATCAAATGTTATCTTCTGTGGAAAATTTGCTTGCAACGTAACAACATACTCTTTGTTAAGACTCTAGACCTCACAGTTGAATATGCATTTCAACTTGAAGCCTATATCTAACACTTGATATCTTCACACTCCTCATTAGAGGGTCCTGTCATGACTTGGCAAAATGGCTAAGTCATTATTTAATATTTCTTTTCTTTTTCTTTTCTTTTAGTTTTGAATATTCTTTTTCTTTTTCTTTTTCTTTTAAATAATGGACACGCAAGAGCATGTTGACTCATAAGGAAGTGCAGGATAAAAGGACAGGGTTAGGGTTACTCTGCTTGTATAAATAGTGTACAGAATCTAACAGGAAACTCTATCGAGTTCTCTTTGTCAAACGCTGAACAAAGAGATAGTTGGCTTAATTTCAGTCATTGGACTTTAGCTGCTGATACTAGAACTCGATTCCATATTCTGAGCACTGTTTGCCTTGGACCCTGCTCAACCTTCACTCTCATCTCTTATCAACCCTCAGCTACTGATTGTCACAATCAGCAGCCACCTCCATACATAGCCGGGCCCTTGGCTTAAGGGGACTTTGCAGTCAGTTAGAGACTGCAGGGGGAGACACAATACCAAGCTTAGGTATTGTGTTCGAGACCTGACCTTGCAATTAAGTGGTGCCCATTAGAATACTTGTACTTTTCTTCTCAGTATAAACCTTGTGCTACGACTCCATTGTAAGCTGGTATACACAAAGGAGTAACAGTTACCACTAGTGGGCTGTCTAGATTAGGGATCCCATCCATTGGATGATAGCCAAAGTATTATTAGGGCAGTAGTAAGTAGGACAGTAGGTGTCTGGTTGGGTGAAGATCTTACGCCCCAACAGATGTAATACTAAGTGAGATTAAAACATTAACTCTGTACCCCTCTTGAGATGTTACTATTATGTCTCAAGAACAATACAATGCACTGATGAGCAGCTTGCTCAAAGAGAAACATGCCCTTGCCAAACTGAGGAAAGAGTTAGAAGGGAGAAAGGGGAAGCTCTGTAGAAGCTGCAGAGAGTTCGGGCACCTGGCCTGAAACTGCAGGAACAGAAAAGGAGGAGAAAAGGAGGCAGAAATGCCTCAAAATAAATTTGAAGTCCTGAAGAGTAGAGTAATGCAGTGTGGGATCGAGGAGAGAGTAGTGAGAAGTATGAGGATGGCAGTCGTAAGGTGCTTTAGGTGTAGGGAAGAAGGGCACAAGTGTAGGGAGTGCCTATCATGGATAAAAAAAAGGAAGGAGAAGAGAGCGGCATGTGTGGCAAAGCCACAAAAGGCACAGCAAGAGAAGAGGCCGGCATACCCTGTAAAGGGAAAAGTGCAGGAAGGAGAGAGGAGGCTAAGAAGAGTAGAAGGAAGCGAAGCGGCGCACGTGGCTAGGCCACGAGAAGTGCAGCAAGAAGAGTGGAGGAGAAGTTTGTGGGAGACATTGAGGAAGAGAGCAGAGTGGTACTGTGGACCGATGGTGTCACAAGATGTGGAGTTGTGGGAGCTGGGGTGGCACAGCCAAGGAGCCGTCGTCATGTATTTGAGATGCCCAAAATGTGGCAAAGAAGGATGTTACATAGAAGACGACTGGGGGCAAGGAGTACTCCCCTATTGGAAGAGAGAGAAGATAAGCTGGTGTGGATGCAGAGAGAGAAAGGAACAGAGCAGCGCATGAGCAGAAGACTCGAGAGATGCAGCAAGGGAAGAGAAAGCAGCGCAGCCCAGAGAGGCAAAAGCACAGTGAGGCGGCACATGGTCAAGAGAACCAGAAAGCGTAGCAAGAGAGATAGAGAGCGGCACACCCACAGAGAGGAAAAGCACAGCAAGAGAGAGGGGTAGTCGAAAGGAGGTCAGGAAAACCTTTAAAATGCTAAGAGAAGTGTGACTGAACATTGGAGTGGAAAAGATAGACACGCATGAAGGCGTGATGATTAAAGCGCTCTTGGATAGTGGCGCAACGGGGATGTTTATAAATAAGCAAATGGTAGCTAGGCATGGGTTCAAGCTACAGAAGTTGGAAAGGCCATTAATGGTCAAAAATATAGACAGAACAGTGAATAGCGGAGGAGTCATAACGCACCAAGTAGAGTGCAATGTGTTCTATAAAGGATACGTAGAAAGAATGAGGATGGATGTATGTGATTTAGGAAAGATGGAAGTAATATTGGGCATGCCTTGGTTAGCAGCCCACAACCCAGAGATAAATTGGGAAACTGGGGAGGTTAAGATGACGAGATGCCCACCCTTGTGTGGTGGAAGGAGTCAGAAAAAGGAAAAAGTCAAAAGGATAGTAACAGAGGAAGAAGAGAAAATTGTCTGTTGGGTGATAGACAATAAGGAAGATTGGAGAAGAGAGGAAGAAATAGAAGAGGACCACAGGAAAATCGAGGAGATGGTCCCAAGAAAGTTTTTGAAGTAGAGAAAAGTGTTCGGGAAGGTAGAGTCAGAAAGGATGCCGACCAGAAAAATTTGGGATCATGCTATAGATCTCAAAGAGACATTTAAACCACGAAAGGGAAAGATTGACCCTCTCTCCAAAAATGAAAAAGAGAAAGTTCAGAACTTTGTGGAGGACCAATTGAGGAAAGAGTACATCAGACCCTCCAAATCGCCTCAGACGTCGCCTGTATTCTTTGTAGGCAAAAAGGACGGAAGCAAGAGGATGGTTATGGACTACTGTAGTCTAAATAGTCAAACCGTAAAGAACAACTACCCATTGCCATTGATAATAGAACTAATCGACAACATGGGAAGTAAGAAAGTATTTACGAAAATGGACTTATGATGGGGGTTCAATAACATTAGGATAAAAGAAGGGAATGAGTGGAAAGGAGCGTTCACAACGTATATAAGTTCCTTCGAACCAATAGTCATGTTTTTTGGAATGACAAATTCGCCAGCCACATTTCAGGTGATGATGAACGGAATCCTGAGAGACCTAATAAATGAAGGGAAAGTAGCAATGTTTGTAGATGATGTGTTAGTAAGAACAGAGACAGAGAAGGGACATGACGAGATTGTGGAGGAAATATTGAGGAGATTGGAAGAGAATGACTTGTATGTCAAACTGGAGAAATATGTGTGGAAGGCAAGGAAAATAGGATTCCTAGGGGTTGTCATAGGACCAAATGGAATAGAAATGGAGAAAGAGAAAGTAGACGGAGTACTCAGCTGGTCACAGCTGAAAACAGTGAGAGATGTTAGAAAATTCCTAGGCCTCGCAAATTACTATAGGAGGTTTATTAAGGATTTCGCTCAAGTAGCAAGGCCGCTGAATATGCTGACGAGGAAGGATGAGAAGTGGTAGTAGGAGAAGGCCCAGCAAGAAGCCTTTAACAAATTAAAACAGGTTTTCACAACAAAACCAGTACTAGCAGCTCCAGACTTAGACAAAGAGTTTAGAGTAGAGGCCAACACCTCAAACTATGCTACTGGGGGAGTACTCTCAATGAAGTGCTCAGACGAAAAATGGAGACTAGTGGCTTTCATTTTCAAATCTCTTAGTGATACAGAACGAAACTACGAGATATATGACAAGGAGATGTTAGCAGTAGTTAGATGCTTGGAAGCATGGAGACACTTCCTGGAGGGAGCGGCAGTCAAATTCGAGATTTGGACAGATCACAAGAACCTTGAATATTTCATGAAAGCGCAGAAATTAAATAGAAGACAAGCAAGATGGGCCTTATACCTATCAAGATTTGATTTCGTGCTAAAGCATGTTCCAGGAAGTAAGATGGGTAAAGCAGATAGTCTTAGTAGAAGACCAGACTGGGAGGTCAGGGTGGAAAAAGATAACGAGGATGAAATGTTGATGAAACCAAAGTGGCTAGAAGTAAGGAAGGCAGAAGTAGTAGAAGTCATAATAGACAGAGTAGATCTATTAAAGGAAGTTAGAAAGTCCAAAGTCAAGGACGATGAAGTAGTAAAAGCAGTAGAGGAAATGAAGCGAGTGGGAGTAAAAATGTTAAGAGACAAAGAGTGGAGAGAAGTAAACGGTATAATGTACAAAGAAGGAAAAGTGTACGTGCCAAAAGATGAAAGGCTGAGGGCAGAAATCATCCAACTACACCACGATACACCAGTCAGAGGGCATGGAGGGCAGTGGAAGATGGTAGAATTGGTCACCCATAACTTTTGGTAGCCAGGAATAACTAAAGAAGTGAAGCGGTATGTGGAAGGGTGCAATGCTTGCCAATGAAATAAGAACCGTACAGAACAACCAGCTGGCAAATTAATGCCGAACTCTATCCCAGAGAAACCTTGGACGCATATATCGGCAGACTTTATCACTAAACTGCCCTTAGCTCAGAGATACGACTCAATCTTAGTAGTAGTCGACAGATTAACGAAAATGGTACATTTTATACCTACTACAGAGAAGACGTCAACAGAGGGGCTAGCAAGGTTGCTCGGAGACAATGTGTGGAAGTTGCATGGTCTACCCGAAAGTATCATATCGGATCGGGGACCACAGTTCGCGGCAGGATTAATGAGGAAGTTGAATGAGATGCTGGGAATTAAGAGTAAATTGTCGACAGTGTTTCACCCTCAGACAGACAGGCAAACAGAGAGGGTCAACCAAGAATTGGAACAGTACTTAAGGATATTCATCAATCATAGGCAAGAGCAATGGCCAGAATGGTTAGGGACAGCAGAGTTCGCATACAACAATAAAGCACACTCGAGTACCAGAACGTCACCTTTTAAGGCAAATTACGGGTAAGATCCCAGGATGGGGTTTAAAGAAAGGAAGAAGGGGAAATATGCAGGGGCAGAGAAATTCATCAAAAAGATAAAGGAAATCCAAGAGGAGGCAAAAGCAGCACTAGGAAAAGTGCAAGCGGACATGAAGAAATATGCTGACAAGAAGAGATCGAATGTAGAAGAGTATAAAGTAGGGGACTTGGTCATGCTCAGCACTAAGGACCTGAAATATCAGATGGTCGGGAGAAGAACGGAGAAGTTGACAGAAAGGTTTGTAGGCCCTTACAAAGTGAAGAAAGTCGTATCAACGAACGCAGTTGAATTAGAACTGCCTGCTATGGTAAAAATACATCCAGTAGTTAATGTTAGTAGGATACATAGATATATAGGGCAAGTAGAGGGACAGAAGAAGGAGCAACCAGCTCTAGTCATAATCGAAGGAGAAGAAGAATGGGAGGTGGAATGTATACTAAATAAGAGGAAGGTTAGAGGTAAAGATAAGTATTTAGTACGTTGGAAAGGATTCATGGCAGAGTCGGATACCTGGGAAGGCAGGGAGAATTTAGAGAACGCAAAAGAAACAATCAAAGAATTCAAGAAAGAGTACCAGCAAGATATGGAAGATGTGGCATGGCAAGAGTGCGAAGAAGAGACGTTCCAACAAGAAGAGTTACCAGGAAGATTCATGGCAAGAACATTATATAGATTGTTGGATAAACAGTACGACCAGGAATATTAGGGTAGGTTGGAGAGAAATTGGAAGAGATGGAAAGGCAAGAGACCCACGAGAAAAGGAGTGATGAAGATGATTCCAGAAGAAGAAGAAATTGAGGAAGAGAAATCGGGAGTGAGAGAGTAGACAGAAGAAGACGGCGATGAGATAGGCAACATGGTTGACCTATATTACGAGTCGTAGGAAAATTCCTCGGGACAAGGAAGCTTAAGAGGGGGGTGGTGTCATGACTTGGCAAAATGGCTAAGTCATTATTTAATATTTCTTTTCTTTTTCTTTTCTTTTAGTTTTGAATATTCTTTTGCTTTTTCTTTTTCTTTTAAATAATGGACATGCAAGAGCATGTTGACTCATAAGGAAGCGCAGGATAAAAGGACAGGGTTAGGGTTACTCTGCTTGTATAAATAGTGTACAGAATCTAACAAGAAACTCTATCGAGTTCTCTTTGTCAAACGCTGAACAAAGAGACAGTTGGCTTAATTCTAGTTATTGGACTTTAGCTGCTGACAGGTTCAGCTAAGGTTTTCAGTGAAGTTATATTGAAGGAGAGATATTGACAAAACTTTGAGTAGCACTCTTGAGATTGTCCTAAGACAAGTAAGAGTACTGATTTCTCAGAGTAAGATTTTACAAAGGGAATACAAAAAGAAAGAACTTGCTGTTCCCTTCTCTTTCTGGTCTGTATTTATCCTAACTAGGTATTGTGACTATGTACAAAAAGAGAGAACTTGCTGTTCCCTTCTCTTTCTGGTCTGTATTTATCCTAACTAGGTATTGTGACTATGTTACAATGTGGTAATACTACTTGTAACTATGAGTGACTAGTTAAGTGACAGTCCAGTAACAGAAGTAGTGAGGGTGACAAGTGGGGTCAATGTCTAATGATGGGTTAGTCCAATATTGTCCCATTTAGTATAGGTCCAAAAATAGAAAGGAGAAGATAGTCCAAGATTTCTCTGAAGAGTTCTGTCTATTCTGTGAGTCCATTGTCTCTTTAGAGTCCTTAGACATTTGATGCATTACTGTATAGTAATATCCTCGTCTAGCATTGCCAATATCTCGTCTACTAATCACTCATTATTAGACTATGGCTGATAATAGTTATAGTCCCACTTGATGTTCATAACACTCTTAGGCTACTAGAGGACCTCATTGATTGCCTAGGATAGAGCCTAGCTAGATGCCTAGATTGATCACAATATAAATATAACCCTAGATTCATGTGACATTGCTGTTCAACTAGTATAAGCTGGCTATTTGCTCCTAAGATATTATTGGTGGGAGGTTTTTGCAATAGGAGGCTAGACGAGGCTCTGAAGGGAGATGAAAAGCTGAGTGTTTTCTCCTTGAGACTAGAAGTTTTGATAAACTCTGATTTTGGTAATTTTGATATGTGATACTGAAAGAAACAAGTTGTCTATGACTTGTTCTTATCATCTTGAATTCTTTTCCAGTAATTATTATCAATTTGCAAGACTGTTCTTTTGAATTCCTCAAATGATGATATGTCCTCCTGACTATAATGTAGCTCATCTTGAATGCAGTTTGGAATGGTATCTTTGATCATATTCTGAAGGGCCCTATTATCCCAATAGATGTGGTTCTGGTATTTTGCAAAATGGATAAAGTAGTTAACTGCCTGATTATCACCCAGAAAGAGAATAGCAACTATTATATCTTCATCGTCATCTTCAGATAAATAAGAGCCAAAAATGTTAGATAGCTTTTATACAAAGGCTAACCAGTCCTCTAAGAAGTTCAGGTTATGATAAGGGTCTGGCTCATTGATGAAAGGTTCAAAGTAATTCAGGGCAATACTCTGAAGATAGGATATGACAAAAAAACCTTGTTTGCATCATTAGTAAACTTCTTTTCACAAGCATAAAAGTAGATTTGGCACTGGAACACAAATACATATAAATTATCTAGTCTCCTCTACTAAAAGGGTCTGGTTCTTTGACCACTCAGAGTTTTTTCTGTGAGTAGTTACTTGGTTGTCTAGCTAATGCTAATAGGGCAGCCTGTAGTTCTTGGCTCAACTACTCCCTATATGGACTTGGTACCCAGTCTCTAGTAGGTTTAGGGTATTCTGTTAGGGTTTTCAATAGTTTGCTAGCATTGTTCTCAACTACGACCTCCCCCAGTTCTTTTACTAGTTCTAAAGAGATAAGATGTTAGTTCCTAGCCTGAGAGACTGTAAAGGATCACTTGACTGGGGTGGCAGTAGATTCTCTGAGGGTCTAAGGTAGAGTCCATCATATTATATATGATGTTCTAGTTGGGGATTAGAAGTAAGGGCCTGGGACATGATGAGATAGCGGTTTGGGATATAGAGAGTTTTAACAGCTTGGTTCTACTATCAAGTAGGAACTCTGTGATCACTTGTATGATCTCAACCAACTGGTTGAACCAACCTCTACATAGCTATCTATTTTGAAAAGGGAAGAGATGCTTCTAGAAGGGGGTTGATGTCACAGAAAAGTGACTACTAAATAGTATCATGGAGGTATAACAAAATACCTATTCAAATAAACTATATAAATAGCTAGACCCTCGTTAGCAAGTAGCCTTGCTAACGTCACCCTTTTGGTATAGTGGTAAACCATACAGTATGTGACTACTGGTCTATAGCACAACTATGACAGTTGAGATAGGAAAAGATAATAGATTCAGAGATAATGGATTCAGAAGGAGTCTACTAGATAGAGAACCAAGCTTAGATGATAACCCAAATGTACTAGCTTATAACTAAGGATTTTGGTAAATTAGTACAAATAGTAGAAAATGGTCATAGATAGTATGACTAGAGGTGATAAGATTCTCTCATAAGGCTGTCATGACTATGTATCACAAGGGACTGTGACATATATAAGGTATGGACTGTATATCCTTTCTTGTTATAGTTAAGTTAGATTACTATAACTGGTTTTGTAGGAAGGTCATTATTAGGTTATTTGATTGTTGGTAAAGAGTATTGGTGACTTTAGCCATGGTTTGTTAAGTTTTCTCTAGATTTGTGTCCCTAATACCCAGTGTTCTTACTTTTGAGATTATGATGTCAATAGATAAAGTTACTATCTCTAGGGTTGTATATTGGTTCTCTCATTGAATGGGTTGTGTTGTTATTACAAATGGTCACTTACTTATTTGTGATTAGTGCTTTAGAATCTTGAAAGGTTCAAAAATGCAAAGTTTAGACAGTGACAAAAGATGTTGTTAAGTCTGAGATCTAATCCTCAGACTATGAGTCCTTATATACATAATTGTGATGGTCTGTGTACTAGTACAAATCATCACCTGATTACTACCTATTGTTCTACATATGGTAGTGTCTTTGTACTGGAATAATGATAACCTAACCATATGGAGGCTGTCCTTTGTTCTAAGAAAAGGACAGATGATTATCTATGGGTAATTAATAAAGTCTATGTACAAATATTGAGGCCTTCATATCTCCACTAATATTAATTGCCTTGAGGTCATTTTAGGTTCATTCTAAGCATTATGAAGAAGGCTTCTGCTGAGCCTAGAACCAAAGCATTGATCACAGTGGTTTCCAAGATATTAGTGATTTAATAAACGGTAACATGATGGTTACCAGTTGATCTGCTTAATATCTCGGCCATTATTGATTGCCTCAAGACATGACTGGTATTGATTGAAAGGTCTTCTTAAGGGCTTTAAGCTGGCTTTAAGTCCATGGGAATCATCAAAGAATTGGTGGAGATATGACTGAATGAAGTTTGTGACAGTTGTAGTTTTCTAAGTTGTTGGTTTTTTGGCCATTCTATCTTTCACTATATGTCTTGGTTGTTCACAAGCTTCACCAAGTTTTCTGAGATGTGTTGCATCTAGTCTAGTTTGAGAAATAAGCACAGTCATTTATTCCTTCTGTTTTACAGTTTATACAGCTTGGATTGGTATATATATATAAGTTGTTGCTGTCTATGACTATGTTAGTCTCATTTGTATATTTTGTACAAGCTTGTAAGTATTGTGATTCCTTATGGTTACCATGACAAATATAGTATTTTGTTGTTGTTAATTTGCAGTTAGCTATATAGTATCCAAATTTCTAGTACTTTTAGCATTGGATAATAGAGGAATGGTCTATTCACTCATGTATATAGACTCTTCTACCCCAGGCTGCTAGTGTGTAGACATTTTTAAGGAAATAGATATGCTAGTCCTTATTGTCTACTGCAAAAACTACAGAGGAAAAGCCTTATATACCAAGCTTTGTTAGAGACTAAGTCTAGTATGGTAGTAGTATTATATTGGTCTTGGCATATTCCAGGTTGTTTTCATAGAGATGTGAATGGATTTATTAGGATGGAAATATACCTTTGATACCATTCTGAAGGCCTGTTCAAATGTCTGCAATCTCTATTTTGTACTATTTCTTATCTTCTCTGGCTAGACTGTTATGTCCAGGTGTGATAATGCTTGGAAGTATGTTAGAGAAGATGAGTAGGTCAGATGCTCATTGGTCCAATCTGATATATAAGACATAGTTTCCCTAAGGGTTCTATTTAATTGCTATAACCTTCAAGTATTGTGCTTTGATATTTTCTGCTAGGAATTTGTTGATATTATTAATTATGACAATAGGATCATGTCTTTTGTTGGCTGGTACACTATTTTCAAATGAGATAATTAGTTGTGTTGGACA
>Ga0153965_1000291_pt1 | contig 10799 bp, 6 predicted proteins | sample TSFL049MetaG_FD_104707 | JGI IMG/M metagenome (GOLD analysis project Ga0153965, IMG submission 104707) | Attine ant fungus gardens microbial communities from Florida, USA - TSFL049 MetaG | ecosystem: Host-associated > Fungi > Mycelium > Unclassified | place: USA: Florida, Paynes | collected... | reverse complement strand
TATACTAGACTAGCCGGTCTGTGCACTAGTCGCCATAGTCACATGCACCGGACATTAATAACTACACTACCAGATATAGCTATGTAGCTCTATGATGGAGACCTGAACTAGAGGATAATAGGAACTATGTACCGTGGACTCCGAGGATCCATGGGAACGCTAGATGATGCGAACCCTACCAGGTTATCTAAGCGACACCAGATGTCCCCTTACAACTAGTACTTATACTACTAGACCGTCAAGGCACCATTCTCATGGTGCCTGACTGATATTCACACATTGTCCTTTAATAGATTTAGAAGGCTCACACGGATTGTCATAGAAGGGAAAGTAGGAGAGACATAGGAATGCGATCGGAGAGATGGTGGCTCTTAGATAGGAACCTACTCACATCACTAAGCACTACCCTAGGATAGTCCCCTTATATGGACCAAGAAAATGAGACAACATACAGGAATATTTCAGCACTTCTAGAAGTAAATTTATTTAACTGATAGACAACTTGGCATGTAACAATCTAAAAACATATATTAATGACACATTACAATCATAAAAAAGGAGTAGACACCTACCATCAAGGCGATAGTAACAGGAACATTGGCGATAATAGACATAACAGTATTCAAGTTAAGCAGCATGAAGACCTGTGAAAGTCATCAAGGTTTGATATGAAGTATAAATATACAATGAAATCTCAACAGACTATTGCAAGTAAGTTAGCCAACATGGGATCTAAACAGTGGATGAGTTAGAGATCGTTCATCTTTGACTATACCTGAGCATACTAGGAGAAATCATTTTTTCATCAACAATCCATTAATCAAGTGTTAAAGAGAATAGTTGTTGCATCTGCAGGGGGTCGGTGTAAGGGCAACTGGGGCACAAGACTCCAGGAGAATCCTCAGAGATTAGGATGAGACTCCTGAAGAGATGTTCTATACTATATACTGGGTTTGTATTCTAAGTGTCAGGGTCTCTGTGATCGGAGCTATACTAGTGTATTTAAGTATTACTTTAGTAATACTTGAACAGGCTTAAGCTGCTCCGGAGTATCGCTTTGCAGTTTAGGGATGGAGATAAAGCTATCCCCTTATAGTTGGGTGTCTGCTACTGACCCAAGACATGAGACATGACAAAGTTAGGTAAAGAAAGTGGGTGTAAGGGGATGCTCTAGAGTAGCTTAGATAACCTGGTATAAGTGAGTATTATCTAGCTTGCCCTCGAATCCTTGGAGCCTACTATTCATAGTTCCTTTCCCTCTTGTTCTCGTTGTTATGGTTAGTACTACATAGCCTTATTAGGTATAATAGTTATTAGTGTCCTGATCTGTGTGGTCATAGTGACTGGTATACAGACCAGGCTAGTCTAGTATATATAGCTAGTGATGTACAGTAGAATACTTTATCTTAACATTGATTAGAGCTCCTGGGCTATTTATTGCTCTGACTTAAGACACCTTCTCTACTAAACATCGAGTGTGTTCTGGGACGCCTCCAAGTGCCCCCTTACAGCAGGTTGACTTCTGCATTAGCAAGAAAGGCCACTATGTTACCTTACAACATATATAGTTACTTCTGAACTATGTTCATTCCCATGCTAGTAAATGTATCAAGAAAATATCTAACAGTGAATGTTTGGACCCTTGAACTGGGTTGGTGATAGCATTGCTTGGCCTGAAGAACCCAAAGCTGCAGAAGGAACAGCTGAAAATATGTTGGTTTGTGAACTTTCTCCTCTGCTAGAAAATCCAGATGAAAAGGCTTCCAGACTGCTGTTTTGGGAATTTGAATTGCCACTATATGTTGAATGTGATGCTAAAGACACCCTTTTGCAAATCTCTCAGACCCAGGCTTAGCATTAATAGGGATCAAAAGGTTTGATCATGAAACAAAGGTGAAAGCAAAGTCAGAGAGGTAAAATCTCCAAACTGCTTCATAATTGTGCACTAAACAAGTAGGTACTAGGGAGATAAATCAAATAATAAAGAGCTTACTGAAGGTGAATGTCCAAAGAATAACCAAAATATATTAAATAGAAACCTAAGAAAGAAGAACTGTTTTTAGTATCCACTTGAGTAAATCTTTACTATAATAGGATCTCTAAGGTACATGTTCATCTCACACTGTGACACTACTGCCCTTATCTAGTCTAGTAGTCTGGCTTGCTGAAAGGGTGCAAAAGAGAATTGCATACTGGGACAAACAAAACAATGATGTGCCAGCTCCCAATTGTATGCTAAAGGTCTAAGAGGAGATTATTAAAGTTGAAGGTTTATAAATAATTAGAGAAATAAGAATTGTATGCAGCTCTAGTAAAATATATGTTGGTGGTTGTCAAAGGATTGTAAGATCTCTCTAGATCGTCGTCATATAGCCTTTCTAAGGTGTCAACCTTTACATACCATGACAAAAGCTCCTTTGGAAAATACAGTTAGTTGATCACTCATGGATCCTCCACACTCAGTTGCCCCCTTGTCTGTACCCCCAACACTGAACCTTACGGGTGTGATGCAATCCAAGTGTGCACCTAGCCAAGCTTTCCCAGCCTGCTGTCCTCTCCAAAGCCTGCCCAAGTTGTATCTACGTCTTCTTCCTAGATCGAGTTCTGGGTATATTCTGTGTTCTGCTCAAGACACCCCACTGGTCCCAGTCTTCTTACTCTCAATAGATTCATATTTACAATTCCAGAGGCAGTGTAGATGGAGATAGGAGTCAAGAGGTTCTTCTCCTATCCAACTGCACACTAGATACTATATTAAAATGATTACAAAGTCCTGAAACTCAAGGAATAAAATATAAAAAGGAAACTATTACTACTTTTGATATTCCCTTAGCCTCTTCTCACACTAAGTCTGTTCCAATGCCTAGTAATGATGCGTCCTTGTGGTGACGTGTCCTCTTTATCAAATCCTTCCCATCAAAGATAACGTGTCTTTATCATTGCTTCTCTCTAGAATATTCTTCCTAGTCTTCCATCACTTTCTTTGATGTTGCTTTGTAAGAGGGCCCTCCTTGGTTACCTATTAAGTAGTCAGTAAGCCCCACTCAATGCCTAATATCTCCGAGTTGTGTCCTAGGGCTCATTTATCTAAATATAATTGATCTGATGCCATCAGTGCTTAATTGCAATCAGAGTCTATTTATTTAAGTCTGTCATCTGAACACTACTGGTTCTAGAGTCCCAGTCTGCCATATCTCTAAGTTGGTTCTATCCCATAATGGATCTAGAGCATAGTCCTTCTATGACTTTCTTCCTAAACCTGATGCCAGCTCATCCTGCTTGCCTCCTAAGGTATCAACATGAGCTCTAGTTTGGTTCTCCCTTGCTCAATGTCTTTATTATGTTCTGAGGATATAGAAAGGGTTCTAGAGTGAACTCCAATCAGGAATTCGTTGTTATAAAGCTTATCAAATGTTACTTTTCATGGAAAATTTGTTTGCAGTATAACATCACCGTCGATACAGCAGTACTACCTAGAACTCCCATGCTATTGTATGGGCTCTACTTTAGCTGACTATACAACTGGAAGCTGACTCCAATGACCTGTAGTGAGTGGTTAGCTCCTAGCGTTGATAGGGATCAAAAGATTTGGTTATAAGACAAAGGTAAAAGCAAAATCAGAGAGGCAAAATCTCCAAACTGTTTTACAATTGTGCACTAAACAAGTAGGCACTGGGGAGATAAATCAAATAATAGAGAGCTTACTAAAGGTAAAAGTCCAGAGAATAACCAAAACATATTAAATAGAAACCTAAGAAGAAAAGAAATGTTTTTAGTATCTACTCGAGAGAACTCTCACCATAATAGAATCCCTAAGGCATACTATTATGCCACAGGTGAATTTTCCACAGAAGATAACATTTGATATACTTTATACTAATGGATTCTCAATTAAAATTTGCTCTAGAACCCTTTCTATATCCTCAGAACATAACATTATATGATGAGTACATTGGGCAGGTAATAATTGACCTAGAGCTCATGTTGAGACCTCAAGAGACAAATAGGATGAACTAGCATCAGATTACTAAGAGAGTTACTGAGGGACTATACTCTAGATCCACTTTTGGATGGACCAACTTAGAAAGATGGTAAACTTGTACTCTAGGACCAGTACTACTCAGATAAAGAGCTTAGACTGGTAGGCTTTGTGCTTGTAAATAAGCATCAATGGCATCAGATCAATTATATTTAGATAAATGACCTCTAGAACATGACTTAGAGATACTAGACATTTATTAGGACTTGCTAACTGTTTAACAGATATTTAAAGAAGTCTAAATTACAAAGCAGTATTAAGAGTATGATAGGGGAAGCCAGAAGAATATTCTAGAAGGAAGCGGTGATGAAGACACATCATATTTGATAGAAAGGACTTGGTGAGGAAATGCGTCATTACAAAGAAAGAAGAGGACTATGTTATCAGTGGGGTTTTAGGAGGACTTAGAACAGAAAGGAGTCAATGGAATCCTAAAAATAGTAATAGTTTTCTTTTTATATCTCATTTCTTGAGTTTCACCCATTTGTAATATCTTTAATATAGTATCCAGAGTGCAGTTGGATCAGAGAAGAACCTCTTGACTCTTACCTCTATCTATACTGCCTCTGGAATCGTGAATGCAGATCTATTGAGAGTAAGAAGACTAGGACTAGTGGGGTATCTTGAAAAGAATACAGAATATACCCAGAACTCGATCTAGGGAGAAGATACAGACACAACTCAGGCAGGCTTTGGAGAGGACAGTAAGCTGGAAAAGCTTGGCTAGATGCACACTTGGATTGTATCACATCCATAAGATTCGGTGTTAGGGGTGCAGACAAGGGAACAACTAAGTGTAGAGGGTTCATGAGTAATCAACTAACTGTATTTTCCAGAGGAGCTTTTGTCATGGTGTATAAAGGTTAATACCTTAGAGAGGCTATGTGACGATGATCTAGAGAGATCTTACAATCCTTTGACAACCACCAACATATATTTTACTAGAGCTGCATACAATTCTTATTTCTCTAATTATTTATAAACCTTCAACTTTGATAATCTCCTCTTGGACCTTTAGCATGCAATTGGGAGCTGGCACATCATTGTTTTGTTTGTCCCAGTATGCAATTCCCTTTTGCACCCTTTTAGTGTGTTATGGGAGCTATTGGCTCAGACAGACAAGTCCTATCTGTATAGTCCAATAGAATGCATGTAACTGAGATTTAAGAATGTCAACTACTTTTTTTGACTTACAGAAATAGAAGCTACTTACATCAGCAAAACTCTTTTATGAGATCACCTAAACAGAGACCACAGACATAGTGGCTACCAAATTTATATAGGAGACTGATGCAAGATTGCAGTGTATTCAGTCCAGATGGTGTGAGATGCTGCAGCACTTCTGCTTTGCAATATAACAGAACAGCAACCAGTGTATGTCCAGCTTGAGCCAGTTGATAGATTACATAAACCCCATCTGTCAAACGTTGCTTAATCTATAGCTCAAGTTCAAGTGATTCAATGCTTACAATAAGTTATAAGCCCTTGCTGGATGATATTGGTATGCACAGAAGCTACCTGAAGGGCAGCTTCATGTGCAGTGATAAGTGCCTCTCTCTTTGCATTAGTCTATTCTATAAGGGCGACTGGGGCACAAGACTCCAGGAAAATCCTCAGTTGATATTACAGATTGTAATTATAATACAACTCACCTCCAGGAGAATCCTCAGAGATTAGGATGAGATTCCTAAAGGGATATTCTACATTATATATTAAGTTTACATTCCTTGTGTCAGGGTCAGCATGATCGGAGTTATACTAGTGTGTTTAAGTATTACTACTTGAACAGGCTTAGGTTGCTCTGGAGCATCGTTATGTAGTTCCAGAGTAGAAATAGAGCTATCCCCTTACATATTCTTTATCATGTACTCCAGAAGTCCTCTCAGCAAAATATTCAGAGAACCTATGGCAATGTATTAATAGTCAAACAAATTGTTTAGTGCAATGCAAGCACTCCATCTGGATTATTCATATTCTGTCTTCACTTGCCAGAGTCTTGGGAGAATGAGCCCAATATGCAGGGATTTTTTTTGACTTAAAATCAGCAGGCACAAGAGAAGGATAAAATTGACTGGGTAAGTGTTAAGACTCTAAACCTCACAGTTGAATATGCATTTCAACTTGAAGCTTATATCTAACACTTGATATCTTCATGTTCCTTGCTAGAGGGTCTAGTTAAGGTTTTCAGTGAAGTTATATCAGAGGAGAGATGTCAATGAGACTTTGAGTAGCACCTTTGAGGTTGTCTTAAGACAAGTAAAAGTACTAATTCCTCAGAGTAAGGATTTTACAAAGGGAATACAGAAAGAGAGAACTTGCCGTTCCCTTCTCTTTCTGGTCTGTATTTATCCTAACTAGGTATTATAACTACATTACAATATGGTAACACTACTTGTAACTAAGGGTGACTAGTTAAGTGACAGTTCAGTGACAGAAGTAATGAGAGTGACAAGTTGAGTTAGTGTCTATTAATAGGTTAGTCCAATGTTGTCCTATTTAGTACAAGTCCAAAGATAGAGGAAGAAAATAGTTCAAGGTTTCTCCAAAGAGTCCTGTCCATACTATGAGTCCATCATCTCTTAGAGTCTCTTAGACATTCAATGCATTACTGCATGGTAATGTCTTTGTTTCAAGATATCAATATTTCTTCTTACATTACCAACATCTCATCCACTAGCCATTCATTATCAGACCAAGGCTGATAATAACTATAGTTCCACTCAATGTTTATAACAGTAAGAGTCACAAGGGATCTTGGTGTTTGTCATGCTATATATTGTTCTTTATACCTATTTCTAACATCTCTGTCTTACAGACAAACTACATCCCAATTAATTGTATGAAGCAAGCTATGACAAAACCTTGATACTATTAGGATACTCTTAACAACCAAAGGCTTATGAAGGCCCAACTATTTGAAACCAACAACTGGAATCTTGGTTCGTCTCAGCTCTGCTTATTCTGTATGCACAAGCATGCACAAAAAAGAAGCCTGACTTCAATTCTTCAACAGGTGACAAAGACATTGATATTGATTTAGCAGATGCTGGGATCTGGTCTATAAGCCAGTCAAATATAGTAGACAATCAGTCAGTAGAAGCTTTAACGACATCATGATTGTTAGAATTTGATTGAGCCAAAAAGAATGTACATTGAGCTGATCTGGATCTGCTAGGTAAAAGAGAATTAGGTGTTACTGCAGTTCAAAGGTTCTCATCTCTCTTGTTCTGTTCTCATTTCCAAGCAGTAACAAACTGGCTCCAGTCTAAAATACTCTAGGCACCCATGCTTGAAAAGAGTCTAAAACCAATGTTGTTTAGAGATGGAAGATCAATGTTAAGCCCTCTGGCTCCTCTCATTTCCCAGTCTGAGAAAATTAAGAGCTTGAAGATTTGTTACAGAAATATAGTAAACCAATACTCATCATAGTTACAACTTTCCATAATCTCTAAAAATTCTCTCTACTTTGCACTTTGCACAGGAACAATTCCATCATTTCTCTATTCTCTCTCTTGAGCCTACAATGGTACACCTTTATCATTCTTGCCATCAATGCCTGCTCCCCCATTCTCTTGATGTTCTTCCCAAGTATGCTTCAACTTTAATTGTTGGTTCCATTTTGTTCCATCCAGTACTGCCTTCGGAAGCCAGAGAGGATACTAAATACTGATATCTGACAAGCGGCTTACTATGCTAAAGTACTTCACTTTAGAATTATCAGGTATAGTGGGATTGAAGACATTGTTGAGATATGTAATAGTTAAATTCAAGTAAGCAAGCGAGTCTACTATAGAAAAGAGAAGAATAGTAAAAGAAAAAGGGAGTGATGACAGCGAAAAGGAAAATGAAGGAGTTTGAGGCTTGGGGTTATCTTGAGATAATGGGACCATTGAATCAAAATCAGGGTTGTTCTTGAGATTCATAGCAAGTTCTTGTTCTTGCTTAGCAGACTGACTGAGACTAATATTTTTCTATTGCTTTGTGAGATTGGTAAATTCCAATATATGAGGCTCCTAATCACTTATGGTACACCAGTCCATGAATAGGCTTCCTCAGTAAGGGGTACTGACACTTGTCAAGGACAAAGGCGCATAATTAGTCAGACAAAGGTAGGAAATCAGGTATCAACTATTCAAATCACCTATAGAATGTACAAGCATATTGATGTCATATCCTCTCATTTGGGTACTGTCAGACTAGCTAACTCCAAAGCTGGAATTAAGCCAACTACTCCTTTATCAGCGTTTGACAAGGAGAACTTGATGGAGTTCTCGTTAGATTTTCTATACTACTTATACAACTATTATATAGTCTGTGTACTACTTTCCCACACTTATCATGTGACCCATCATGTGATGTGATACTGTAACTTCCTGTCATGTGAATATGACTATGTGACACTTTCCTGCATTCCCTTCTATGTAGTAAGTTCAAGGAAAAGAAAAGAAATATAAATAATAACTTAGCCATTTTGCCAAGTCATGACAGGCACAGAGTTTTTCATTTAATTGGGCAGCCCAAGAGATAATGGATCCAGTGCTACAGATCCTTGGCTCAACAAACTTAGGACTATGTATCAACTCACCCAGAAACAGATGTTACTATCATTTCAGCATCTACTTTGTCCTATAGAATTTTCAAAATATTGGCCCAATAATGAATGCAAATGCTAGGAAAGGATTCAGGACCATGCACATTAAAGCCATAAAGGCCTGAAAATCTAAAATAAGTATAAAGAGACCATCTGAATGGAAGTGTACCATAGCAAAGCATGACTGGGAAGCATGGCCTTTGTAAGGGTTCAAAGAGTGTCAGACTTGCAAGAAGTTGATGAATAATGTCTGGTAAAAGCTGTGCTAGTTTTTCCTTGTAGGCTGAAGGTAGTTCAAAAGGGTCTTGGTCTTGGTTCTTGCTTGGACTCCAGTTTATTGGTATTTACAGTGCTGAGTTTGGTATGATAAAGTTATTAGGATATGAGCTCAACAAGCAGAAAAAGAAAAAGCAGCTAGATTAGCTGAATCTAGCAGAAAGGAGATTTTAGACATGGATTCACAACTTGAATCAGTAGAGCATATGATCGTTACAGCATCTCTTTCTTTAAGGATTTCTAGAGAAGATGATGAACTCGTTCAATATAATTAGGACATGTTATAAAGAACATTTTTCTGGGTATACTTATGCAATTAGAAAGTAAATGAGTCTATCGTCAAAGATAAGTCTAACTGAATAAGATCTACTGGTTTGAGGTGAAAGTAGCTTGTATGTAGTCAAGCACAACATGGTAAAATCAAACACTATCAAATAGATAAAGCTGATGGCTAGGATACAGTTCTGGGTTAATATGATAATACAATCTTGGCCAGAAAGCCAGACAGCAGTGAGTAAAACACCTGCTAAAGTAAGCTTATATATGGAAGGGAAGTGCATATACCTATCATAGAGCAACAAAGACCAGTGTCCCAGGATAACAAGTACAAGGAATATTATGAGCCATTTGTTTTGTGACCAGATAGCTATTCTCAACAACAATTGGCCATATTATCTAATTAGTCAAGTTAACTACTTATATCTGTAATAAAAGGTTGATACTACCCAGACCAGCTAAAGCATTTCCAAGGACCTGCATTGGGTATCAGTTGCTGTATGGTTAGGAAACAGATGATAAATTATTTGGATATAAGTATAAAATGCTCAAAGGGGCATGACATTGTCATGAATGGCAGTAGTGACTAGTGAAAAGCAAAGAAAAGAAGAGGAAAATGACATGGAAGTATTAGTATTCAGGTTTTTTATCCAATTAGACAAGTCCTTTCCTTATGCTGGCAAGCCACAGAAACTTAGTACAATTGTGATAGTGCTATATTTCTACAGTCACTTTTCCCCATGAGATATCTCTTCCCAATCCTATAAGTTCCCCAAGCTTGATTATTAGTATATTGGATGGGTTATGCTGTCAGTGCGTTGTGGTTTTATGGTCAGTAGAGGTTGGGTGCTAATAGTCAAAAGTTGGTACTGAAGGCAGTTGTGTCATCAGTAGAAAGCAACTGGATATTGTTGGTGGCAGAACAACAGGGTGTAGGACTGAAAATGATAACAACATTGTTATTGTGTTTTTTGATTTGTGCAGGCATTCTTGGTACTTTGGCCTAAAGAGTGGAAGAGTACAAAGACAAAAACAGAGTAATACTGTGACCATCATCAAATACTATAGAAATCTAGTATTCTATCTCTTCCATCTCATCAAAATCTTTCTTATCTACTGAGATTTTCTTACTTTCAACATTAAATAGATCATCCAACTTGCACCTAGCTAGGATCTCTTCACCATACTTCTATATAAATGCTTTATCACTGAGCTGTTCATCTTAGCTATATATAAATATTTCTTCTATATCTGGAAGAAGTGCAATAGATTTGTTGGCAATTTTACAATGTAATTGAGGTTGTAGTTGACTGAAAAATTCAGGGTCATAGTAATCAACAGAGACCTCTTGTAGAAGAGTAGGAAAGGTTGTGTCTTGTGGTTTACTGGACATACAACAAAGTCAGTCCTGATGATGCCTCTTTGTATAATAATATCATGCTTCTTCTTCCCGCTTCTTGTCAAGTAACCAAATAAACTTCTCTATGCTGGTAGATGTAAGAGCGACTGGGGCACAAGACTCCAGGAGAATCCTCAGTATATTACAGTCTGTAGTTATGATACAACTCACCTCCAGGAGAATCCTCAGAGATTAGGATGAGGCTCCTGGAGGGATGT
>Ga0153965_1000290_pt1 | contig 10809 bp, 8 predicted proteins | sample TSFL049MetaG_FD_104707 | JGI IMG/M metagenome (GOLD analysis project Ga0153965, IMG submission 104707) | Attine ant fungus gardens microbial communities from Florida, USA - TSFL049 MetaG | ecosystem: Host-associated > Fungi > Mycelium > Unclassified | place: USA: Florida, Paynes | collected... | reverse complement strand
TAATGTCAAAATACTAAGAGAACTAAGAGCAATAAAACCCAAAGATCAAAATAAATCAGTACCAAGAATGGCTTAATAAAAGTATTAAAGCTATAAACTAATGCTTGGTTTTTCTCTTACTATTATGTTGCTATAAGGCCCAAAATATATTCAGATCTAAAAATAAACAATTTTTTGCAACTTCATACCCCAAAATTAGGACTAGGATAGATTCTACTGCTAGGTAGCAGAGAAGATATGGAGGGCTTTACTAGCAAAGCAAGCTATCTATTTATATAGCTGTATACTTAGGGACATAAGGTCATTACCATCAACAGGCCTATTACTCAAGAACTAGCAGAGTTGAGCCTATGGCCCTATATCAGTAATGCTGAAAATAACTGCTTAGTTAGAAAAAGAAACCTTATAAGAAAAAGTCCAGAAAGATATCTATCAAAAGAAAACAGGAGTAGTAGTCTAGCAAGAAATAAGAATAAGATATAACATTACCTGATCAGTTATAGCCAAGAATAGAAAATCAATCAAAATTAATTCTTTGTGATCAAAAACAAAGAAACTAAACAAAAGAATAATAAGAAATCTTAAGTAGCTATGGAAATAACATTCAAGACTTTCTAAAAGAAGAAGAAAAATAGGTTCCAAGTTACTGAAATAAGCAAAGAGATCACTATGGGATTAATGGTAAGTAACCTAGTAGCTTGACAAAAGTAGAATGGACCTGGAAAAAATACATAGGAAATAATCAAGGAAGTCAAGGAGATATAAAATTCTCCATTACTATCAGAAAAATTGTTGTATTAATAGAGTTATGACTAGGTTTATTATTTTTCTCTATTTTTTGTATATTTCTTTTGTATTTCTCTAAACATATAAAAATCCCTACTTAGTAGAAAAAAAACAAGCAATCTTAGTTACCTTTTTTCTCTATTTGGGTTTTTAAAAGTGGAAATCTATTTTTAGAGTAATCAGATCAGTAATTAAATAGAAAAGAGTACAGAAAAGTGTCACAAGTCATAGTTACATAATAGGAAGTCATAAGTCATATCACATAATGAGTATGAGAAAGTAGTGCATAGACTATGTAATAGTTGTATAAGTAGTATAGAAAATCTAATAGGAACTCTATTGAGTTCTCCTTGTCAACTTGGACTTGGAGGATAATTAAGTCATCTAGGCTAAGTTGCTATAAGACTCAGAACCAGAGCTAAAACAATAGTCAAGTATAGGGAACTACTACAATAGTTTATTAGCAGTATTTTATTCAATTTTTCTTTTATTGAAAATTTGAATTCATTTCCCCACAAAAGGACATTGTGCTGAAACACAGTATTAGTTAGGGTACTTTCCTTTGAGAACATATATCTTATTTCATCTTAATTAAAACTTACATTCATTACTACCTAAACTATAGTCAGGAAATGCTATAAAAGAAAACAGAAGCACTACTAGTAGAATGGCCTCTTTACCTGAAGCCTACTACAAAAGGAAGTTTTAGATTGTTAAAAGGTTAAAGAACTAGTTAACAAAAAAAACCTGTTAAGATTTTATGGGGGCTATATTCTACCAAGTTTTTATAACCAAAACCTAAAAGTTTAGTAGCAGGTTTTTCTTATAAAGAAGTGGCTACAAAAAGAACAACTCAAAACTTAGCAAAAGCAGGGGATATAGGACATTTGGTACCTCCTATGCAATCAAAGATTCCAGTAAAACCTGTGGAGCTAAGTAAAGAACTAGAATTAGCCAAACACAAGATCCACTGAGCATTAGATACCTAGCAGTTGAACAGAATCAGAAAGTGACAAAGAAATACCTAACATAGTGAAAAACCTATTACCAAAGATACCAAAAATTAAAAAAAGTAAACTTAAACCAGCCAAAGTAAATAAAAAAATAAAGTAAATGCTCAGTTACTTACTAGGACTAGATCACTAGGAGGAGTAGCAAATGTTAGCAGATAAAGTAAGAAATGACTATAATTGCTTTATTACTGTCACAATTGTGCTATGGACCAATAGTCACATACTATATAGTTTACCACTACATCAAAAGAGTGACATTAGCAAGGCTATTTACTAATGAGGGTCTAGTTATTTATGTAGTTCATTTGAACAGATATTTTGTTATATCTTCATGATACTATTTAGTAGTCACTTTTTTGTGACAATTACTATAGTTAAGAAAAAGTATCTGGAGACCATAGCCTATGAACAAAGCTTTGTCAGAAGAATTAAATTACTATGTTGTCATATGACGGAAAATAATTATTTAAATAATATAATTTCTTTTATATTTTATATTATTACTAAATTTTGCTTTTAAACTTCTGTTGTCTACTTTTATAAGATTATGATTTAGACTAGTTACTTGTACTCCTCTTATTCCAGACTTAGTATAAGTACTTCATTAGTTACATCCTAGTTTCTTAGTTTGTAGATTAACATCTTTTATGTGTTCTATCTTTACTCTTATCAATATACCTGTAATGATCGACCTCATTTCATACAGGTGTTTACTATGATGCAACTACATGAACTACTTTTTTGTTTCATATCACTTCATATATCTAATGGCTCAGTCAGTGCCTTACTAATAGGGTATATTATTTACTCAGCAGACCTCATGTCTGCCACATGTATTTCTTATTCACTCCTTATGGTACATAGGTATATATATAGTAGATACTCTTCTGTATTCCTTATGCTTTACCAATTATATCATTCCCTTCCTTCTTCTACTTTCAATTCATCCTTAAGTCTTTACTTGAGTGTTGCAACCTGAGTTACTCCTTAAGGTCGTAATATTTGGTAAAGTGTTACCAACTTACCTTACAACTGGGAGGATAGTAAACTAGCAGACTGGCCATCAGTATATTGCAAAGATTGCTGCCGAACATATAATTAAAGCACAGGAGGTAAAAGATCTCGAAGAATAACTTAGTTCAGTTCATATCAATAAAGAATAATTAGAGTATCAAAAAGAGTTCGAAGAACAGGACATACAAGACATAGAATCAAAGGCCAACAAAACAGGCAATGAAGAAGAACTCAACGAGTTAAGCAATGCACTATTAGTAGAACAACCAAAACAAAATATGTCCAGAACACAAGTAGGTATACCAGCACCAATGGCCAGGACAGCACCAGCATCAGCACCAATAGAGGTGGTAAACCACAAATCAATGGTCCTAGAACCTGGATGGTTCAATGGGGATAGGAAGACATTCGAAGACTAGTGGAAAGCTATAAAGCTCTACCTCAGAGCAAACAAAGTTACAGATGCTGATAAAAAAATCATTACAGTACTAGGCAGATTCCGAGGAGGAACTGCAGGAGCATTTGCTCAACAGAAACTTGATAAATTAGATGAAGAAGATGACACTCCAAGTTGGGATGCCTTTGAGGCAGAATTACAACTGGTATACAGTAATAAGATAAAAAAAGCTGACATAGAATAGCGCATCGAGATATTCATATAAGGGAAAAAGTACATCGCAGATTTTCTTATCAAATTCATGGCTTTAGCAAGCAAAGCACAAACAGACGATCAGCATGCAATATTTTTGCTGAAGAAAAACGTAAACAAGGAAATTATCAGAGCCATAATAGCATATTTACCAACTCAAGCTCCCAAGAGCTTAGAACAGTGGAAGGTGGTAATCACAGCAGTGGGACAAGGATACAAGTGGACCAATATCTGCTATGACTATAGGACAGGTTCAGGAATAACCTATGGAAGAATGGGCAAACCAATGGAAATAGGACGACAACAGAATAATGGACAAGGATGCAAACCCAAGTATTATAATTGTAACAAATTTGGATACATAGCAAAGGATTGTCGACAACCAAAGAAAGAGAAGAAACCACAAGGATGTTTCAAGTGTGGCAAAGAAGGACATATTGCTATAGGGTGCAGAGCATCTCAACAAATGAAGACCAGGAGTTCACAACAAGAAGACTCAGATAATGAAGAGCAAAAGGGTTTTGTCGAAGGTTTGGAGTAGGCATGATACAACGAACCACTGTAAATAGTTCTGCCAAGAATTGATATATTATTTTACAACAAAGAGAACAGTCGAGGGAACTTATAGTACACCCAACAATCAAAACCAAAGACAGAAGAAAACTCAAGGTCAAGGCATTAATCAACTCTGGATGTACAAACACTACCATTGCCAGGAAAACAGTTGAAAAGAAAGGAATATCTATCAAATCACTCCCAAGACTATTCAATGTGTATAATTCAGATGGATCAAGAAATGGAAAAAAGACAATTAGGGAATTTGTACCTTTGGAAATCAACTCGAATAGACACATCGAACAAATTGATGCAGTAGTATCAGAAATCAAGGAAACAGATCTATTCCTAGGATACAACTGGCTAGTGGAACACAACCCAGAAGTAAACTAGAAAGAAGGAGTCATATGGTTCACAAGATGCCTAAGACACTGCAAAATGGAACATGAATCTATATAGTTTATCCCATGGTCAAGGAAACTACTACTAAAGGAAAAAGAAGAATCAAAGGGAGGAGACAAAGAACCCGATCCAACAAACCCTAAAGATCTTCCAAAATATGTCTAACCATTCACACACTTATTCAACAAAAAAAAGTTCGAGAAAATACCAGACAAATGAGAATAGGACTATGAAATCAATTTAACAGAAGAAATACCAAAGGAACTCAATGCAAAGGCCTACCCAATGACACTTAAGGAAGAAGAAACACTCAGTCAATGGTTGAATGAACAACTCAAAGCAGAACTCATTGTAGAGTCAAACTCAAAATATGCAGCACTATATTTCTTCATACCAAAGAAAGATGGAACACTACAATTGGTACAAGACTATAGACTGCTAAATCAATACACAATCAAGGACAAAACACCACTACCCCTGATCAATGAAGTAATTGACAAACTTAAAAACACAAAATACTTTAACAAATTGGACCTAATCTGGGGATACAACAACATATGAATAAAAGAAGGTAATGAATGGAAAGCAGCCTTTTTGACAAACAAAGAACTATTTGAACCAAAAATGATGTATTTTGGACTATACAACTCACCAGGAACATTTCAATGAATGATAACAAGTATCTTCTGAAAACTACTACATGAAGGAACTCTCACAAACTACATAGATGACTTTGTAATCCTAGCAAAAATAGAAAAAGAGCTAGAAGAACACACAATTAGATTCCTCAAAATAGCAGAGAAACATAATTTGTGTTTCAAACAGTCAAAATGTGATTTCAACGTCACAGAAATACCCACACTGGGGGTACAAGTTGGAAATAGAGAAGTACAAATAGAAGAAGAAAAAGTCAAAGCAATCAAGGAATGGAAGACACCAACAAAAGTAAAAGATGTCAAAAGCTTCTTAGGCTTTGCAAACTTCTATTGACGATTCATCAAAGATTTCAGTCACATTGCAGTACTATTAAATCGACTAAAAGGAAAAGAAGAATGGAAATGGACAGAAGAAGAACAAAATGCATTTAAAGAGTTGAAACAAAAGATAACCACGCAACCAGTACTGGCCCTACCCAGAAGAGAAGGAAAATTCAGGGTAGAAGTAGATGCATCAGGACACATAATTAGAGAAGTCCTTTCACAAGAACAAGAAGGAAAATGGAAACCAGTCGCTTTCCTATCAAGAACAATGTCACCCACAGAAAAAAACTACAAAATATATGACAAGGAACTACTGGTAATAGTCAAAACACTAGACAAATGGCGACAATACCTATTAGATGCAGTTAAGAAATTTAAAGTATGGATAGACTACGAAAATCTCAAGTACTTCAAAGAACCATATAAACTCAACGGTTGACAAGCAAGATGGTATCTGAAACTGCAAGACTACAACTTTACCCTATGACATATTCCAGGAAAGACAAATATAAAAGCAGACATATTATCTAGAAGAGAGAAAGTGAACATGAAGGAAGACAATCAAGACATCCAGATGCTCAAAGAAAAGTTATGGATATGACGAACAACAAATCAAGATGGAACACCTATTGTACTACTCAGACAAGAACATCTACAAGTAATGAAAGAAAGAATACAAGAACAAATCAAGAAAATCCAAACAAGGGAACAAGAAGTAACAAGACAGTTAGAGAAAAAAGATAGACAATCATAGGAAGAAAACAGAATCGTTTACATAGATGGCAAGATTTATGTTCCAAAAAACAGACAACTTTGAGATAAAATACTCAGTGACAACCACAACCCACTAGATGTTGGACACCCAGGACAACACAGAATAATAGAATTAATCAAGAGAAACTATTGGTGGCCAGGAATATACAATGATATACAAAAATACATCCAAGGATGCTAGGAATGTCAACAGAACAAGGTGCAACACATGAAGAAAGCAGTACCTTTACACCCCTTACCCACACTAAAAACACTATGGAAGGAAATCAGCATTGATGTCATAGGACCCCTACCAAAATCAGAAGACAAAGATGCTATTTTGGTAGTTGTGGACTGATTTTCCAAAATGATCAGACTCATAACTATAATGACTTCAATCTCCTCAAGTGAAGTAGCAAGGATATATTGGAATAACATATAGAAAATACACAGCATACCAAAGAAGATCATCAGTAATAGAGGACCCCAATTCGCATCAACATTCATGGGAGAACTGTGCAAAGCATTAGGAATCAAATAAGCAATGTCAACAGCCTACCATCCACAAACAGATGGTCAAACAGAAAGAATCAATCAAGAAATTGAAGTGTTTCTAAGACACTATATCAACTACAGATAAGACGATTGGACAAAATAGCTAGCAACAGCAGAATTCCAGTATAATGACAAGGAACATGCAGCAACAGGACACTCTTTATTCTATGTAAACTATGGAAGACACCCCTGGAAAGAAAACCTAATAGTGGAAACAGAGATACCAAGCTTAGAAGACCTATTAAAGATGGAAACAATGAGGGAAGAAGCAAAAACAGCAATGGAAAGAACAAAGAAAACAATGAAAAGGCAATATGACAAGAGAACATGCTAATCACAAGGTCTCAAAATAGAAGAACAAGTATGGCTAAAGGCAAGAAATATTCAAACAAACCAACCCTCAAAGAAGTTGGACCAGAAAAAATATGGACCTTTTACAATCAAAGAGGAAATCGGACAAGGAGCATACAGACTAGAGCTTCCAGAAGGATGGGTCATATACAATGTTTTTAATGAAAACCTGTTAACATATTGCAAAAAGGCAGAGTTTACAAGTTAACACAAGAACCCAGCACCACTACTTGACATTATCAATGAGAAAGAAGAATATAAAGTAGAAGAAATCAGAGGACATTGCAAAAAAGGAAAAGGCACTCAATTTCTAGTACACTGGAAAGGATATGGAAATGAACATGACCAATGAATAACAGAAACAAATCTGGAACATACAAAAGAGACAATTCAAGACTATTGGACACAGCTTTCGAAATGAAACCTATAAAAGAGAGGACTAAAGGTTATTTTTCGATATCTCAAATACATACCAGCACTTGAGAAACACTTTCAAACATGTTCTTTTTTACCAATGTTGCTACTAATGCCTCTACCACTATTGCCTCCCTCACCTAGAACCAGGAAACTTATAACAAGATCATACGTCATAACAACAAAACCAAAGATTGGGCAAGCAAAATGGATCATATCATTCAAGCCATTAAAGCTATAGCAGGACTCAAAGAAAAAGCAGAAGAACTAGTTAGGATAGCCAACATTATTAACAATACCATAGCAGATGCAGAAACAGACACATTACTCACTGGAGAAGGATATCGTACAGACATTGCCACACAGTTCTATGAAGTGGTCAAAACACTTAGACTCATCTTACATGATGCCTTACCCAACAATTCCATAGTATTCAATGCAATCTAGTCAACAAACTTATAATGTGCCAAGATCAAGGATATCCAACAATTGACAATCATATTCGAGGATTACAAGAATCATTCGCTCATACCAATCAATTCACTTTCCTTTTATGAATCAAACCAAATAGTTCCTCTAAGAGAAAACAAAGAAAAAAAAGAAAAAGAAGTCATTTTAATATGTCCCTCTCTACCACCAAATGATAAATCCACAACCACATTATCAAGTAATAAATCAATGGTCTTAGCATCTGAAAATCCCAACATATAGTTATCAAAAGAAATCAACAATCTTATTACAAGTTTAAAATGATTCAAAGCTCCATCCAATGTTACTCACTTTCTATTACCTGCAGGATATCATACCATCAGCAGGAATGGAGAAAACAGTTCTAGATATTGGAACTGGATCGTCAAAGGATTGCTTGAATCAAAGCAAAACTCTGAAACAGTACAAAGGGGATTCAAAATACCACTATATGCAGAAGGACCACTATATGAACCATGGTTCATATCAGAAGCAGCAGATGAAGGCTATATTGTGGGACCACAGAAAAAGTCAGTGGCTATCTATACTATGGGAGAAGAAAGGTTGTAGAAAAAATTCATAAGGACATGAACCCTAAGAAGGAGGTATTGTAATGATCGACCTCATTTCATATAGGTGTTTACCATGATGTAACCATATGGACTACTTCTTTGTTTCATATCACTTCATATATCTAATAGCTCAGTCAGTGTTTCACTGGTAGGGCATGTTATTTACTTAGCAGACCTCATGTTTGCCACATGTATTTCTTATTCACTCCTTATGGTACATAGGTATATATATAGTAGATACTCTTCTGTATTCCTTATGCTTTACCAATTTGTTATTGCCTAGGCAGTGGTGACAGCTATGAGGTTCTAGCAACTCAGTAGCACTGTGGACAACTGTAAGTGACTTTATTGAAAGAGACAATAGCTAACTATCACCTGTGGACAATTGTAAGTGACAGAGTGCCAACTTCAAGTCCACAGAGAATTACACATCAAGTCAGGTGACCTACTACATAATCAATCACCAACATATTACTGAGGGACTGTCTAGAGCATATCTGACACAATTATATCATTCCCTTCCTTTCTTTACTTTCAATTCATCCTTAAGTCTTTACTTGAGTATTGCAACCTGAGTTACTTCTTAAGGTTGTAACAATACTACTCCTCTTCTGAACTCCTGGCAACAATTCAGTCCTCCTAAAATATGCAACTACACATGCTGAAAGGGTGCAAAAGAGAATTGCATACTGGGACAAACAAAATAATGATGTGCCAGCTTTCAATTGCATGCTAAAAGTCTGGAGGGAGATAATTAAAGTTGAAGATTTCTAAATAATTAGAGAAATAAGAATTATATGTAGCTCTAGTAAAATATATGTTGGTGGTTGTAAAAGAATTGTAAGATCTTTCTAGATCATTGTCACATAGTCTCCCTAAGGTATCAACCTTTACACACCATGACAAAAGCTTCTCTGGAAAATTGTCAAGGACGGTATCCGGAGGAACGGAAGTAAAAGATAATAGGGAGAAACTACACTCCGTTCCGGAGTAATGTACCACGTCGGAGAAGTATGTACTTAGCGATGATAGAAAGAAGGCTCCGGTGACGAGTCAAGAACGTTGGGGCGGAGAGCGACTTATTGAACGACCTTGGCTTCAACTTATGTGTTGCGTCCTGGTCTCCGGTCGTGAGGTTAGCGGCATCCCCTACTGGGTCCGAAAGTCCAAAATGTACCTGGAGTTCGTCCACAAAGAGGTGCCAGGTAGATAGCCATGGTTGAGTATAGCCGAGGTCTTCCTGTTGTAATGCGACTTTGAACCAATTCTGCGCTACACCGGAGAGGTAAGTCAATGCGAAATTGATTTTTTCTTCATCGGTGGAGAATTGCGAAGGGTTGGCGTGGAAGAAAAGTCGGCATTGGAATAGGAAATGGTTGAGTTTGTGAGGATCGGAGCCGTCGAAGATATCCGGAATACGGACCTTCAATTGGTGAGGCTTTGGTGCTGATCTTCTGTTAAGGTTTTCCGATAATTGTCGGAGAGCCTCGGCTAGCTGATTGTTAGCAGGATTACGGTCAGCAACAGGTGGAGTTTGGAACACAGGAGTTGGAATAGGTATGGGAGCGTCGACCCAGTCTGGGTCGTTGTTGACATGAGGGACAGTGGAAGGATCCACCCCATGGAATTCCGAAGGTTCCACTAGAAGTGGGGAAGAGCGGGGTCGCACCGGAGTGCGAGGTGTCCCCGATTGGAGACGTCTAGACCTCCTTGGGAGGCCCGAAGTGAAGCGACTGATAGTTCGGTCGGCGAGGGGAATGGAATTACTCCTGGAAGAGGGAGCTGCAGACTGGCGAGACATCAGAGTTTAAACACGACAGGAACCGGTGTGAGTCTGTAAATTCTGTCAAGGATGGTATCCGGAGGAACGGAAGTGAAAGATAATAGGGAGAAACTACACTCCGTTCCGGAGTAATGTACAACGTCGGAGAAGTATGTACTTAGCGATGATAGAAAGAAAGCTCCGGTGATGAGTCAAGGACGTCAGGGCGGAGAGCGACTTATTGAACGACCTTGGCTTCAACTTATGTGTTGCACCCCGGTCTCCGGTCGTGAGGTGGGTCGCGTATTTCGGAGTGAGGGAGGTCGCCAAGACAGAGGTCCTAAGAAGTCGGATGAAGGAGTCGGAGTGGACAAGGAGAGATTAGGACCAGATGACGTTAATTTACAGACTACGGAATTACACTGTAACTACTCAGTACTTATAGTATGTGCGGAATAGGAGGAGAGTAGTCTACTACGCTATCCTACTATTATTAAGTTTAGGAGAATTATTAGGAGAAAATAATTAAATAATT
>Ga0153965_1000289_pt1 | contig 10815 bp, 7 predicted proteins | sample TSFL049MetaG_FD_104707 | JGI IMG/M metagenome (GOLD analysis project Ga0153965, IMG submission 104707) | Attine ant fungus gardens microbial communities from Florida, USA - TSFL049 MetaG | ecosystem: Host-associated > Fungi > Mycelium > Unclassified | place: USA: Florida, Paynes | collected... | reverse complement strand
GAATCTCTCTGTCAACTTCTCTGTCCTCCTTCCGACTATTTGATATTTCAGATCTTTGGTACTGAGCATGACCAAGTCTCCTACTTTATACTTCTCTATGTCTGATCTCTTCTTGTCGACGTATTTCTTCATATCTGCTTGCACCTTCCCTAGTGCTGCCTTTGCTTCCTCCTGTATTTCCTTCATCTTCTTGATGAATTTCTCTGCTCTTGTATATCTCCTCTTCTTTCTTCCCTCGAACCCTATCCTGGGATCTTGCCCATAATTTGCCTTGAAAGGTGATGTTCTGGTACTTGAGTGCGCTTTATTGTTATATGCAAACTCTGCCATTTCTAATCACTCTGGCCACTGTTCTTGCCTGTGATCGATGAACATCCTTAAGTACTATTCTAATTCTTGGTTCACCCTTTCCATTTGTCTGTCTGTTTGAGGGTGGAACATCGTCGACAATTTACTCTTAATCCCCAACATCTCATTTAGCTCTCTCATTAACCCTGCCACAAACTGTGGTCCCCTGTCTGATATAATGCTTTCAGGTAGACCATGCAGCTTCTATACATTATCTCTGAACAACCTTGCCAATCCCTCTGCCGATGTCTTCTCTGTAGTTGGTATAAAGTGAACCATCTTAGTTAGTCGATCCACTACTACTAGGATACTATCATATCCTTGTGCTAAAGGTAGCTTAGTGATAAAATCTGCCGATATGTGCATTCAAGGTTTTTCTAGAATAGAGTTGGGCATTAACTTGCCTGCTGGCTGTTCTATGTGGTTTTTATTGCACTGACAGGCATCGCACCCTTCTACATATCTCTTTACCTCCTTGGTAATCCCTGGCCACCAAAAATTCCTAGTTACCAGCTCCACCATTTTCTACTGTCCCCCATGTCCTCCTATTGGCATATCATGATGTAGTCTAATTATCTCTGCTCTCAACTTCTCATCTTTTGGCACATAGACTTTTCCTTCTTTGTATATGATCCCGTCTACTTCCCTCCACTCTTCATCTCTCAGCATCTTTACTCCTGCTCGTTTCATCTCCTCTACTGCCTTTACCACTTTGTCATCTTTTACTTTAGACTTTCTAACTTCCTCTAGTAGATCTACTCTGTCTACTATGATCTCTACTGCTTCTGTCTTCCTCACTTCTAACCATTCAGGTTTTATCAACTTCTCATCTTCGTTATCTCTCTCTACACTGATTTCCCAGTCTGGTCTCCTGCTCAGATTATCCACCTTCCCCATCTTATTTCCTGGAACATGTTTTAACATAAAATCAAATCTAGATAGGTATAGAGCCCATCTTGCTTGTCTTCGATTTAACTTCTGTGCTTTCATGAAATATTCAAGATTTTTGTGATCTGTTCAGATCTTGAATCTCATTGTTACACCCTCTAAGAAGTACCTCCATGCTTCTAAGCACCTGATGACTGCCAACATCTCTTTGTCATGTATTTCGTAGTTTCGTTTTGTATTGCTGAGAGACTTCGAAATAAAAGCAACTGGTCTCTATTTTTCATCTGAGCACTTCATTGAGAGTACTCCCCCAATAGCATAGTTTGAGGCATCAGCCTCTACTCTAAACTCTTTGTCTAAGTCTGGAGCTGCTAATACTGGTTTCGTTGTGAAAACCTGTTTTAACTCATCAAAAGCTTTCTGCTGGGCCTCCTTCCACTGCCACTTCTCATCCTTCCTTGTCAGCATATTTAACGGCCTTGCTACTCGAGCAAAATCCTTAATAAACCTTCTATAGTAATTTGCGAGGCCTAAGATTTTTCTAACATCTTTCACAGTTTTTGGCCATGGCCAACTGAGTACTCCGTCCACTTTCTCTGCTTCCATTTCTATCCCATTAGGTCCTATGATGACCTCTAGGAATCCTATCTTTCTCGCTTTCCACACACATTTTTCCGGCTTGATGTACAAGTCATTTTTCTCTAACCTTTTCAGTATTTCCTCCACTATTTCATCATGTCCCTCCTCCGTCTCTGTTCCTACCAACACATCACCTACAAATGCTACCACTTTTCCTTCATTAATCAAGTCTCTCAGTATTTCATTTATCATTGCTTGAAATGTTGCTGGTGAATTTGTCATTCCGAAAAACATGACCATTGGTTCAAATGAGCCTATGTGCATTGTAAATGCTCCCTTCCACTCATCTTCCTCTTTTATTTCTGATGTTGTTGAACCCCCACCTGAGATCCATCTTTGTGAATACTTTCTTACTCTCTATGTTGTCAATTAATTCTGTAATCAATGGGAGCAGGTAGTTGTTCTTTATTGTTTGGTCGTTCAGGTTGCGATAGTCCATCACCATCCTCTTACTGCCATCCTTCTTGCCTACAAAGAATACTGGCGATGTCTAAGGGAATTTCAATGGTCTGATATATCCCTTTCTCAACTGGTCTTCCACAAAATTCTGGACTTCTTCTCTCTCGTTTTTGGATAGAGGGTAAATCCTTCCCTTTCACGGTTTAAACGTCTCCTTGAGATCTATAGCATGATCCCAAATCTTTCTCTTTGGCATTCTCTTCAACTCTACCTTCCCAAACACTTTTCTCTACTTCAAAAACTTCTTTGGGACCATCTCCTCAATTTTCCTGTGGTCCTCTTCTATCTCTTCCTCTCTTCTCCAGTCTTCTTTATCATCTATCGCCCAGCAGACAATTTTCTCTTCTTCCTCTGTCGCCATTCTTTTGACCTTTTCCTTCTTCTGACTTCTTCCACCACACAAGGGTGAACATCTCGTTATTTTAACTTCCCCTGTCTCCCAGTTTATTTCTGGGTTGTGGGCTGCTAACCATGGCATGCCCAATATCACCTCTGTTTTCCCCAGATCACATACATCCATCCTCATTCTTTCCATGTGGCCTTTGTAGAATACGTTGCACTCTACCTGGTGCATAATGGCCCCTCCACTATTGTTAGTGCCATCTACATTCCTGATGACTAGTGGTCTTTCTAACTTTTGCAGCTTGAACCCATGCCTAGCTGCCGTCTGCCTATCTATAAATATTCCCGTTGCACCACTGTCCAAGAGCGCTTTTATTATTACGCCTTCATGCGTATCTACCTTCTCTACTCCAATATTCAACCACACTTCCCTCAACATTTTGAAGGTTCTCCTGACCTCCTGTTGACTACCCCCCTCTCTTGCTGCGCTTTTCCTCTCAGTGGGCATGCTGCTTTCTCTCTCTTTTGCTACGCTTTCTGGTTCTCTTGACCGTGCACCGCTTTGCTGTGCCTTTGCCTCTCTGGGCCACACCGCTTCCTCTTCCCTTGCTATGCCTCTTGAGTCCCTTGCTCACGTGCCGCTCTGCTCCTTTCCTTCTCTGCATCTACACCAACTTATTTTCTCCCTCTTCCAATAGGGGAGTATTTCTTGTCCCTGATCATTTTCCACATAACATCCTCCTTTGCCATATCTTGGGCATCTTAAATATGTGACGACGGCTCCTTGGTCTCGCCATCCCAACTCCCATAACTCTGCGTCTTGTAGTACTGTTAGTCTGCAGTACCACTCAGCCCTCTTCCTCAGCTGCTCCCATAAACTCCTCCTCTACTCTCCTTGCTGTGCTTCTCATGGCTTAGCCACGCATGCCACTCCTCCTTCCTCTACTCTTCTCAACCTCTTCTCCTTTTCCTGCGCCTTTCCCTTTTCAGGGTATGCCGGCCTCTTCTTCCACAATAGACACTCTCTGCACTTGTGTCCTTTCTCTCCATACCTAAAACACTTCACCCCCAACATCCTTACGCTCCTTATCGTCTTTTCTTCTACTCTACACTGCATCACTCTGCTACTCAATACTTCAAATTTATTTTAGGGAACAACGGTCCCCTTTTCCTCTCCTCTTCTATTCTTGCAGTTTTGGGCCAGGTGCCTGAACTTCTTACAACATCGACACAACTTTCCCTTCCTTCCTTCTAACTCTGCCCTTAATTTAGCGAGGGCATGCTTCTTGTTGAGCAGGTTGCTCATAAGTTGGTTATATTGTGTTTGAGACATTGTGATAACGTCTCAGAGGATATGGAGTTAATGATTGATCTTACTTATGCTACATCTGTTGGGGCACAAGATCTCCACCCAACCAGACACCTACTGTCTTAGTTACTACTGCCCTAATACTATGGTTAGACTATCACCCAACAGATGGGATCTCTAATCTAGACGGCTCCTTAAGAGATAACCATCACTCCTCTATGTGTACCACTCACAATGGAGCGCAGCACAAGGTTTATACTAAGAACAGTACAAGTATCTACTAAACACTACTCAATTGTGAGGTCAGGTCTTGAACGCAATACCTGAGCTTGATACTGTGTCTCCACCTGCAGTCCCTAACTGACTGCAAAGTCCTCTTAAGCCAAGGGCCCGGCTATGTATGGAGGTGGTTACTGATCATGGTGATCAGCAACCAAGAGTTGATTATGATGAGAGTAAGATTGAGCAGGATCCGAGGTGGATAGTGCTCAGAGTATGGAATCGAGTTCTAGTATCAGTGTCTAAAGTCCGATGACTAGAATTAAGCCAACTGTCTCTTTGTTCAGAGTTTGACAAAGAGAACTCGATGGAGTTCTCGCTCATTTCTCTACTACTTATACACTTTACTACTGTAGCTATGCACTTGCTCTCCCATGGTCCTCATATTACTCTCGTCATGTGACCCACTGTGACTGTGACCCTCTGTCACACCAAAAAAAAATTGTGACATTGTGACAAAGTCACATGATAGTTTCCCACGCTCCATCTTGTAGTTGTAAATAAGAAAAAAAATATAAATAATGACTTAGCCAATTTGCCAAGTCATGACACAAAGTACCAGAGATTATCATCTTGAGTTGGAGTGTGTTTTACTCTTGTTGATCAATAAAGTTGGATAGGTATATCCTCCACAGCTATTTCTGTAGTGCCACTCTTTCCAACATTGTTACCCTCAGCAACTAAGTTCTTAACCTTGCTATTCCTTCTCTCTATGTCCATAGGGGACCCATCAGACTCAGGCACTTCTTCATCAATTTGAATTGTTATGCACTCAGAGGTCTCTGGAGTTTCAACAAATGTCACTGTTATAAACTTCATTTGGTCATATCTCTACCAATTCTTTGATGATTCTCACAGTTTCAAAGCTAGCTTAAAGCCCTTAAGAAGACCTTTCAATCAATGCCAGTCATGTCTCAAGGCAATCAATATTGGCCAAGATATTAAGCAGATCAACTGGTAACTACCATGTTACTATTTATTAAATTGCTAATATCTCGGAAACTGCCATGATCAATGCTTTAGTTCTAGGCTCAGCAGAAGCCCTCTTCATAATGCTCATAGGGAGCCTAAAATGACCTCAAGGTGATTAATATGAGTGGAGATATGAAAGCCTCAATGTTTGCACATAGACTTTATTAATTACCTATAGATAGTCATCTGTCCTTTTCTTAGAACAAAGGACAGCCTCCATATGGTTAAGTTATCATTATTTTAAGTACAAAGGCACTACCATATGTAGAACAATAGGTAGTAGCATGTGATAATCTGTCCTAGTGCACAGACCATCACAATCATGTATATAAGGACTCATAGTCTGAGGACTAGATCTCAGACTTAACAATATCTCTTGTCATTGTCTAAACTTTGCTTTTTTGAACTATTCAAGTATCAAATCACCAATCACAAATTAGTAAGTAACCTTTTGTGATAGACCGATCCTGATCCGACTATCTTGATAATACTGTCATTGCCTAAACCAATTGAAATAGATATCCTAAATGGGGAATAGTTGATGAACCATTCCTTTCTAGATGTCATTGGTGATGTTGCTCCTGAGTCAATAATCCATCTACTTGCTAGATCTGAGGTTACTTCCTGTGCCATAAAAAGATGAATAACACTTTCTTCAGTAGTTGTGGCAACCTTTGCAGTCTGGGTTTTAGATCCTTCTACTCTTTTGTTCTCAGAAACTGTCCCAGCTGCCTAATCGGCCTTCAACTTCCTGCACTCTGATTTGACATGTCTCTTTTTTTTACAATAGTGACACTTCATGTTCTTCTTTTTTGCATCACTATTAGTAGAAGGACCCTGAGAAAGCTTCTTTTCCTTGCCATCTCCTATCAATGCAACATGTGAAGTATCACTACGAGAATTTTCTTCCATCAAGATCTATTTTGTAACAAACTCCATCGTCAACTTGCTCTTCTTCTTCATATATAGATGTTGTTGAAGTGAGACATATAAATCTGACAGCGACATGACCATTACTGCTACAATTAGGGAGTCCTTTAGATCATGTCCAAGAACCTTGAGTCTGTGAACCTTTCAACATATTTAACTTGTCATGACTTGCCAAACAGCTAAGTCATTATTTATATTTCTTTTCTTTTTCTTTGGACTTACAACTACAAGGTGGAGTGTGGAAAAGTATCACGTGACTTTGTCACAATGTCACAATGGTGTGATGGATAGTCACAAATGGTCACGTCACAAGTCACAGTCACAAGGTGTCACATGACTAGAGTAACATGAGGACCATGGGAGGATAAGCGCATAGCCACAGTAGTAAAATGTATAAGTAGGTAGAGAAATGAGCGAGAACTCCATCGAGTTCTCTTTGTCAAACTCTGAACAAAGAGGCAGTTGGCTTAATTCTGGTCATCGGACTTTAGACGCTGACATAACTAAGCTAATTTTCCATTGGAACAGTATCAAGGAAGGTATACCTGAAGATATCTCCAAGTAATTGAACTATCATATATTGTCCCTTTCCTTCATAGCGCTCTTCCAAGTAATTCCATACCTCTGATGCCAAAGTGTATAGAATGACAGCACTGAGCGATTCCTGTGACAAGTTCATGGTAATTTTTGCTTTTGCCTGATAATTGCATGCCTACCATTTTTCATAAGCAGCAGTGGTAGCAGGTTGGTCCTTTGGATCAAGGGCTGTTTATAGTGGACATTGTTTAGTTCCTTTAGTAATTCTAGTTAGACCCCTCAGATGTAGTACAGTTGAGACTTTGTACTTCCAATCATGGTAGTTTGACCCCATATTATCTAAATGAGGGATGTTATACATGCGGTCTAGTTTTGAGCTTATCTTGATCTGATGTGAGGTTTAAAATAACTTGAGTTCTTGTGCTTCTCTTCTGTTAATGGTTTAGGTAACAGGGCCCATAACCTTTTATTGCAGTGGAATGAGTAAGTGACCTATTAGAACACAAAGTCTAACTACATCAGCATGATATATGAAATAGTCTAATAAAAGTCTATACCTCAGTCTGAAGTGTGCAGAACTGAGGTATAAGAAAAATCTGTGCTGGCAGACATACTTGCTTACTAATCAATCAGAAGATAATGATGAGAGAAAATAGAGATGAAATAATAGTCCACAGAGGATATATTCAACATGATGAGTGTGGGAAAGTATAAGTAGTGTACAGAAAATAACAGGAACTCCATCAAGTTCTCTTTGTCAACTTAGACTTGAAGGGCAATTAAGTTATCTCAGGCTAAGTTGCTACACAGATAGTATTGTCTATTAGGTTGCTTTGCTTCCTTCTGACAATAGTCTGCATAGCTGCAACCACCTCAGTTCAGCACTTACAGAAACTGAAAGTCTTGTAAGGCTCTAGCCAAGACAACTTAAACCTACTCCGAGTTAACAAAAAGAACTTGATAGAGTCCTTATTTATTTCTTATACAATCACTGCATAGTCTGTGCACTATTTTCCCACACTTATCATGTGACATCCTGACATGTGTGACTGTGACATGTAACACTTTCCCATACTTCTTCCTTGCATAGTAAGTCCAAAAGAAAATAAAATGAAAAGAAATATAAATAATGACTTAGCTGTTTTGTTATGACAAGTCTCTTCTAGCAATTTCCATCAAATTTCTCTCTTTGTAATAAAAGATACTGACACCCTGGCTTGTTGGTATTCTACAACATTTGATATACTTATTATGGACTATAAAAGCTTAGATGAGCCATCTCTCAATATCATCATAATGATTATAACTTCTAATCACAAAATGCCTATCATCAGGAAAAAGCCACAGATATGGATGAAATCACAATTTCCCTCTCTGCCCATCCCCCAAACACCATTGGCTTGGGCTGTTGAACATAGTTGTTGAAATGACTACTAAAATAAGTACCTATGTCATTCAACTAATTTTATGAGTTATGATAATAATATTTGAGACAGAGATCTGTAGGCCTAGTGGGTCAAAACCTCTTAACCTCTTATGTAAGTGCATAAGGGAATACAGTAACATAAATGATAACTAAATATGACTGGGTATGAACTGTACATAACATACACTATGAGACTCTGTCCATTTGACAATTGCTGATGTTAAAGGAGGGAGGCTGCTCTTCTATGTGTTTCATCACACTTGTGTGCTTGTGTATAGGGACTATTGATGTGTAGGAGTTGTATAGAGAAATAAGTTGGTTTTTCAAAGTTCAAGTCCATTTTCTATTGTGGGTGTTACCATCAATGATGGTGATATGTGATAGAAAAGAGTGATGTTAGTCACATAGTCATCAAATGTGTAGCATAAAATAAAAAGGATGTTAGAACATAAAGGGGGATTCCCAAGACTAGTTTGAGTCCCAATTCTCTACAAAATAATTCGAGGTGTAATCAGTAGAATGATTGTATTGGTCAAAGAATACATACTATGATAAAATAGTCAGAAAGTCTACTTGGCCAGATTGTTGAAGGTTGCAATTTGAGACCAGTTTTGGAGAGTTTCAGTAGCCAGTATCACTTTATTCCTATTACAAAAATTTCTTGTTTGTCAGCATAAATTTTTGTTAGTTCTTAAAATGTAAACACACCTTTAGTTGAAGTCTGACTCACTTCGTTCAGACTCCAGGCGTCGTCCTGTTGATTGTTAAGGTTCATACATGCACATTCGTTCCCCTGCCTATACCTCTTGAGACAGATCAATCACTCCGCTATTTGCAGAAGATCTTGTTGATATGATGTTGCAATTTTCACTTTATTGGTGTGCCAATTTGTCCCTGAGCACTGTGCCTACATTAACAGTGGAAGAAGTGCAGGTTACATCCTCAGATGCTGAAAAAGGGGTTGGACTAAGAGCCAACAGAACGACTTGACTTGACTAGATCAATGTTTAGGTTTACAGGTAGGTACTTTATATATGAAGATCAATATACTAGTATCTACCCGGTGGAGGAGCAATTTGGAGCCTATGCATCACTAAAGGAATAACAGTGATAAGTGGAGCTAAGAGCAGTGAGCAGAATGATGACAAGACGAATAACTTAGATGATGTCATACTTCGTCATACATGTACTAGATACGTTTTCAGGTGAATGAAGCAAATTTTCGGCTGGTTCACGGCAAAGGGCGCTTTCGGAACAATGTACCGAGACCATCAGGGCAGCTTGGTTGCCTGGCGATGGTCAAAAACAGGTGCATCTGCATCTAACATTGTAAAAAATTGTAACATTTCACACGATAGCAACACATTGTCATGACACATTGTTAAAAGAACTGCGGCTCGACATAGTCAAAGTAGGCAATAGTGAGTTCCGCTTGTACAATCCCCCATACACTGATTTTCTTCAATTTATTCGGGGGTCATCCTGACAACATGAAGCTAACATGAAGCTATGGACTCTGTAAAGTTTGATACTCGATCACATCCGTATCTGCTGTCAACGTGGACTCTGGTCACAGGTACATCCCACATGTGGCTGCCGCTGCCGCTCCCACCTTACTCGTGTCAACTGTATGCCGTTCGTAAACCCTGAACGTGTCTTGACAGCACTGACAGCAGATTGAAATAGCCAGTCTCCTTCGACCCTGTTTTTTTTATCTGCTTTGACATCTGTGGGCTATCCGTCCATGCTCAATGCTTGTGATTGATTGATTGATGATGATGATGATTTTAGCATCACCTTGAAAACCTCTATCCTGACCGGCAAGCTTGAGCATACCAGATCTCTTCACGATCCAAGACCTTACCAATTGGAGTTGATATGTACCCTGGTGTTTAGTAAGTGTGCCTGATTGCTATGGATGTCAGTGGGCGTAAGCCCGGATGGATGCACCATATCCACTTCACAAATCCTACTTAAATCACATCTGTTTCCGCCACGTCGTGAGTTGCAGCCTTGATCATAGTCTTGGCAGCTATTGGTAATGGGTCGCTTCTCTCACATTAAGCTACTTTTTGTAGCCTTGATCGCAATATCGAGTACATTTGGAGCACTTCTTGAAAAGCCCCAAGATCTTTCGAAGGCAGATTACGACTTTATAATTGTTGGAGGTATGTGTCAGACTCCATAGATTGAGACTCTGTTCATTCTGGCATGACTTCTAGGTGGGACCGCTGGTGCCGTCATTGCAAACCGCCTCACGGAGAACCCCAATGTCTCTGTCCTCGTTTTAGAGGCTGGAAATGCGTATGTTGATATAGACGAGATCCACTTGTCCCTGACTCAGAGCTTGCGTTTGTCCCCAGAAACACTGGTATTGAGCCTCATATCCCAGCCCTCTGTACACGTGTTACTCCTGATACGAAGTATGACTGGAATTATACGACCGTTCCGCAACCTGGTTTTGATAATAGAGAGATCCCTATTGCTCGTGGATTTCTCCTTGGTGGAAGCAGCTCCGTCAGTAGGTGTTTTTCTAGCAGTTCATCTGAAATGAGACTGAGGTACCCGGTAGATTATATGTTATATGCTCGAGGTCCTGCCGACGACTGGGATAGGCTTGCTGCTTTCACTGGCGACGACGGCTGGACATGGGAGAACTTGGAACCATACTGGAAGCGAGTAAGTG
>Ga0153965_1000288_pt1 | contig 10822 bp, 13 predicted proteins | sample TSFL049MetaG_FD_104707 | JGI IMG/M metagenome (GOLD analysis project Ga0153965, IMG submission 104707) | Attine ant fungus gardens microbial communities from Florida, USA - TSFL049 MetaG | ecosystem: Host-associated > Fungi > Mycelium > Unclassified | place: USA: Florida, Paynes | collected... | reverse complement strand
GATGTCTAGAGGCATGGAGGCATTTCCTGGAAGGAGCAGTAGAGAAATTCGAGATTTGGACAGATCACAAAAACCTCGAGTACTTTATGAAGGTGCAAAAGTTAAATAGGAGACAAGCAAGATAGGCCTTATACCTATCCAGATTTGATTTTACGCTAAAACACATTCCAGGGAGCAAGATGGGGAAAGCAGACAGTCTGAGCAGGAGACCAGACTGGGAAATCAGAGTAGAAAAAGACAATGAGGATGAGACGTTGGTAAAACCAGAGTGGTTGGAAGTAAGGAAGACAGAAGTAGTAGAGATCATAGTAGATGGGGTAGATCTACTAGAGGAAGTTAGAAAGTCCAAAGTAAAGGACGACAAAGTGATAAAGGCAGTAGAAGAAATGAAACGAGTGGGAGTGAAGATGCTGAGAGATGAAGAATGGAGAGAAGTAGACGACATCATGTATAAAGAGGAAAAAGTCTATGTGCCAAAAGACGAGAAATTAAGGGCAGAAATTATTAGACTACATTATGATATGCCAATAGGAGGGCATGGAGGGCAATGGAAGATGGTAGAGTTGGTCACTCGTAACTTTTGGTGGCCAGGGATTACAAAGGAAGTAAAGAGATATGTGGAAGGGTGTGATGCCTGTCAGTGCAATAAAAACCACACAGAACAGCCAGCGGGCAAGTTAATGCCCAACTCTATTCTAGAGAAATCTTAGATGCACATATCGGCAGATTTTATCACTAAGCTGCCTTTAGCGCAAGGCTATAATAGTATCCTAGTAGTAGTGGATCAACTAACTAAGATGGTTCACTTTATACCAACTACGGAGAAGACATCGGCAGAGGGATTGGCAAGGTTGTTTAGAGATAATGTATGGAAGCTGCATGGTCTACCTGAAAGCATCATATCACACAGAGGACCACAGTTTGCAGTAGGGTTGATAAGAGAGCTGAATGAGATGTTGGGGATTAAGAGTAAATTGTCGACGGCGTTCCACCCTCAAACAGATGGACAAATAGAAAGGGTGAACCAAGAATTAGAACAGTACTTAAGGATGTTCATCGATCACAGGCAAGAACAGTGGCCAGAGTGGTTAGAAACGGCAGAGTTTGCATATAACAATAAAGCACACTCAAGTACTAGAACGTTGCCTTTCAAGGCAAATTACAGGCAAGATCCCAAGATGGGGTTCAAGGGAAGAAAGAAGAGAAGATATGCAGGGGCAGAAAAATTCATTGAGAAAATGAAGGAAATACAGGAGGAAGCAAAAGCAATGCTAGGGAAGGCGCAAGTAGATATGAAGAAGTATGCCAACAAGAAGAGATCGGATGTAGAGGAGTATAGAGTAGGGGACTTGGTTATGCTCAGCACTAAGGACCTGAAATATCAGATGATCAGGAGGAGGACAGAGAAGTTGACAGAGAGATTCATAGACCCCTATAAAATTAAGAAGATCATATCGTCGAACGGGGTTGAATTGGAACTATCTAGCATAATCAAAATACATCCAGTAGTTAACGTTAGTAGAATACATAAATATGTAGGGCAAGTAGAGGGGCAGAAAAAGGAGCAACCAGCTCCAGTAATAATCGAGGGGGAAGAAGAATGGGAGGTAGAGAGAATCTTGAACAAGCGACGAGTAAGAGAAAAGGACAAATACTTGGTATGCTGGAAAGGATTTACGGTGGAGTCAGACACTTGGGAAGAAAGAGAGAATTTGGAAAATGCGAAAGAGGTAATTAAAGAATTTGAGAAGGAATACCAGCAAGACATAGAAGATGCAGCGTGACAAGAACGCGAGGAAATAATGTTCAAACGTGGAGAATTACCAGGGAAATTCACAGCTAAGATGCTATATGGATGGTCGGACAAGCAATACGACCAGGAATATTGGGGAAGACTAGAAAGAAATTGGAGACGATGGAAGGGCAAGAAGCCAGTAAGAAGAGGGATAATGAAGACAATCCCAGAAGAAGAAGAAATTGAGGAGGAAAAATCAGAAGTTAGAGAATGGACAGAAGAAGATGAAGACAAAATGGGCAACATGATAGACCCATACTACGAGCTGTAGAAAAATTCTTCGGGATGAGGAAACTTAAGAGGGGGGTGGTGTTATGACTTGGCAAAACGGCTAAGTCATTATTTATATTTCTTTTCTTATTAGACTTACAACTACAAGATGGAGCGCAGAAAAGTATCATGTGACTTTGTCACAATGTCACAATGGTAACAGATGGTCATGTCACAAGTCACAGTCACAGTGTGTCATATGACTAGAGTAACATGAGGACCATGGAAGAGCAAGCGCATAGCCACAGTAGTAAAGTGTATAAGTAATAGAGAAATAAGTGAGAACTCCATCGAGTTCTCTTTGTCAAACTCTGAACAAAGAGACAGTTGGCTTAATTCCAGTCATCAGACTTTAGACGCTAACAGGGGTAATGGCATTTTATCTTTGATTGTGTGTTGGTTTAGCTATCTATAGTCTTGTACCAATCGTAGTATTCTATCTTTCTTTGATATAAAGAAACATAGTGCTGCATATCTTGAGTTTGACTCTACAATGAGTCCTGCTTTGAGTTGTTCATCCAGCCATTGATTGAGTGTTTCTTCTTCCTTAAGTGTCATTGGGTAGGCTTTTGTGTTGAGTTCCTTTGGTGCTTCTTCCATTAAGTTGATTTCATGGTCCCATTCTCGTTTGTCTAGTAGTTTTTTGAACTTTTTCTTGTTGAATAAGTGCGTGAATGGTTGGACGTATTTTGGAAAATCTTCAGGATTTGTTGGATCGGGTTCTTTGTCTCCTCCCTTTGATTTTTCTTCTTCCTTTGGTAGTAGTTTCCTTGACTATGGGGTAAACTGTATAGATTCGTGTTCTGTTTTGCAGTGTCCTGGGCATCTTGTGAACTGTATGACTCCTTCTTTCTAGTCTACTTCTGGGTTGTGTTCCACTAGCCAGTCGTGTCCTAGGAATAGATCTGTTTCCTTGATTTCTGATACTACTGCATCAATTTGTTCGATGTGTCCATTCGAGTTGATTTCCAAAGGTACAAATTTCTTAATTGTCTTTTCTCCATTTCTTTATCTGTCTAAATTGTATACGTTGAAGGGTCTTGGAAGTGATTTGGTAGATATTTCTTTCTCTTCTACTGTTTTCCTGGCGATTGTGGTGTTTGTACATTCCGAGTCGATTAATGCTTTGACCTTGAGTTTTCTTCTATCTTTGGTTTTGATTGTTGGGTACACTATAAGTTCCCTTGACTGTTCTCTCCATTGTGGAATAACATATCGATTCTTGGTAGAACTATTTACAGTGGTTCATTGTATTGTGCCTACTCTGAACCTTTGACAAAACCCTTCTGCTCTTCGTTATCTGAGTCTTCTTGTTGTGAACTCCTAGTCTTCATTTGTTGAGGTGCTCTGTACCCTATAGCAATATGTCCTTCTTTGCCACACTTGAAACATCCTTGTGGTTTCTTCTTTTTCTTTGGTTGTCGACAATCTTTTGCCATGTGTCCAAATTTGTTACAGTTGTAACACTTGGGTTTGCGTCCTTGTCCGTTATTCTGTTATCATCCTATTTCCATTGGTTTGCCCATTTCTCCATAGGTTATTCCTGAGCCTGTTTTATAGTCATAGCAGATGTTGGTCCACTCGTATCCTTGTCCTACTGCTGTGATTGCTACTTTCCACTGTTCTAGGCTCTTAGGAGCTTGGGTTGGTGGATATGCCATTATGGCTCTGATAATTTCCCTGTTTACGTTCTTTTTTCAGCAAAAATATTGCATGCTGATTGTCTGTCTGTGCTTTGCTTGCTAAAGCCATGAATTCGATAAGGAAATCCACGATATGTTTCTTTCCTTGTGTGAATGTTTCGATATGCCATTCTGCGTCGGCTTCTTTCATCTTGTCACTGTATACCAGTTGTAATTCTGCCTCAAAGGCATCCCAACTTGGGGTGTCATCTCCTCCGTCTATCTTGTTGAGTTTCTGTTGAGCAAATGCTCCTGCAGTTCCTCCTTGGAATCTGCCTAGTACTATGATTATTTTTTTGTCAGCATCTGTGACTTTATTTGCTCTGAGGTAGAGCTTCATAGCTCTCCACCAGTCTTCGAACGTCTTCCTGTCTCCATTAAACCATCCAGGTTCTGGGACCATTGATTTGTGGTTTATTACCTCTGCTGGTGCTACTGCTGGTGCTGGTGTACCTGCTCTTGTTCTGGACATGTTTTGCTTTGGTTGTTCTACTGATAGTGCGTCGCTTAACTCTTTGAGTTCTTCTTTGTTGCCTGTTTCATTGGTCTTTGATTCTGTGTCTTGTATGTCCTGTTCTTTGGACTCTTCTTGGTACTCTGATTATTCTTCACTGATGTGAACTGAACTGAGTCGTTCTTCAAGGTCTTCTACCTCCTGTGCTCCGGTTATACATTCGGCAGCAATTTTTGCAATATACCAACGGCCGGTCTACTAGTTTGCTGTCCTCCCAGTTGCAAGGTGAGTTGGTGACGCTTTACCAAATGTTACGACCTTAAGGAGTAACTCAGGTTGCAACACTCAAGTAAAGACTCAAGGATGAATTGAGAGTAGAGGAAGAAAGGGAATGATACAATTGGTAAAGCGTAAGGAATACAAGAGAGTATCTACTGTATATATACCTATATACCATGAGGAGTGAATGAGGAATACATGTAGCAGACATAAGGTCTGCTGAGTAAAGAACATGCTCCACCAGTGAGGTGCTGACTGAGCCATTAGATATATGAAGTGATATAAAACAAAGAAGTGGTCCATGTGGTTGCATCATGGTAAACACCTGTATAAAATGAGGTTGATCATTACACTTGTTATGGTGTGTAAAGGTAGACACCTTAGGAACACCATGCAAGGAGAATTTAGATCAAGCTTACAATCCTTTTGAATACTTTTACATTAATTATTATGTTAAGTTTCTATATTCTCTTTTTAATATCTTTATTCTTGATTTATTCTCACAAACTCTTTAGCATGCAATTGGGACCTGGTACTGCATCTTTAGCTTGTGCTAAGCTAATAGTCCCTTTTGCCCCTTTCACTGTTAAAGTAGATCCTTGTTGGTATAAAGTAGACGATCTTTACTTTGTATTCTGCCCCCTAGAACTATATTTTTGCAAAAATAAGAAATTATTATGCATAAAGAAGTACAAAGAACTCCTAGAACCTATCTTAGATTGTATATTACCATTTTCCACTAAGATAAGTAAAAACAAGACTTGGGCTGAGGATCCACAATATGATTCTCTGTGGAAATGGTTCAATCGACTGTAGGATATAATTATAGAGCTAGATGAAATTGGTCACAAGCTTATAGCTAAAGAGTAGAAAGTATTTAAAGGCACTTGTAAGTGTCTTAAGAATGTAGATTTTTCCAAACCAGCTACTAGAGTATCAGAAATTTGTAAAGCTCTTCTAGAGCTCAACATTACTATTTTATAGACATAATATGATTGGAATAGTATTCAGGTGTAACATAATAGCATTAAGAGGCTAAAATTGGACATTTTTTCCTTTTACCCCCTTGAAAACATACTTAAGAACTGCAATTAACTACTTAAAATAAACATGTCAACTTTCACCAACTTCACTGTCACTGTTTTCTTCACTGACTTCAGCACTGAAAACTGGAAAGCACTTATTAGGGATAGCATAAACCCTGAGAACACTTTTTGGGATGAGGTCGAGATGCTGATATTGCAAAATGCATATTGGGGTACCACTCATATCCTCAAGAACTATGTTAATCAGGTGCTTAATGGAGCAATTAACTACTATAATGGTGTCTTGACCACTGTATACAATAGAATTGCCACTTTGAAGGTAGAAGTCACCTATCTCCAGGGAGAGCTAACAAGGCTCCCTGGAGAAAATGTCACCTCAAAGGCCAAGGTATCAGAGCTACCAACATTTATAGGCTCTGAAAACAAGATGCACTTGCATGATTAGTTGAGCCAGATTGCTCTATATTGTTCAGCACCCAGTATTATTACAGACAATTAGAAAATTGTGTGTACCCTCACTAGATTATGTGCTCCTGCTAGCACATATATGAAGTCATATTATGATAAGGACAAGGTGTTAGATCCTAGGGCAACTTTGCCCAGGAACTCAAAAATATTTACAAACAAAGAGATGACAAGGAGAGAGCAAAGAAGAAATTAATAGCACTTTAGGTCAACAAGGACCTAGCAAAGAAAAACTTCATCAAGTACATAGAATGATATAGAACATTGGCAAGAATCGTCAATTATAGTGATGAAGTTTACATTGACAAAATAAAAGAAGTCATCCCTAACAAGCTGTGAAATACACTCATCATATATGAAATAATAAATTAATCTCCCAAGACATGGAATAACTATCTAAAATTGTTTATACAAGCATATAAGGCCTTATATCCAAACAAGGCCAAGAGCATAATATTTGGTCCAGAGGCAAATGGAGAGAAAAGTAAAGGAAAGAAGAACCCAGATACAATGGAAATAAATGAGATTCAGAAAAAGAAAGAGAAGAACTTGCGATATTGCCAGATATGTACTGGAAAAGGCTTTAAGAATAAGGCAAAATTGCATAATACTAAAGACTATTACAACAAGCCTGGCAATGAGAACAAACATCCTCATAAAACCTCTTCTCAGAAACTGTCTCTACTAGGTCCAAGCAAGAGAATAATACAATTGGTAAAAAATATAAAAGAGTATCTACTGTATATATACCTATGTACCATGAGATGAAAATAAGGAATACATATGACAAACATGAGGTCTATTAAGTAAAGAACATGCCCCACCAGTAAGGTACTGACTAAGCCATTAGATATATAAAGTGATATGAAACAAAGAAGCAGTCCATGTGTAGAACACCTAGAGTCAACGAGGTCGATTATTACACTCTTAGGTCTACTAAGTAGTCTCTCTCATTTTCTCTAAGAGGAGTTTTCTCTTTGTATCTAGTTCTACCTTATACTCTCTACTCCATTGTATCTCAGTTGCTATTCCTAACCAAATAGTCTTGTTGTTATCTCTTCTGCACTATTATCTTTGTCTGATTCCACAGCAAGTTCTCTTAAGTTCTCTTCTGAGACATCTAGTAATTCTTTAACTTCTGAGTTGAAGTTAAGTTTCTTTCTAAAAAGATATGGTATTACCCTAAAGGCTGCTACTTTATTCTGCCATACTGAACCATCAAGTTCAGCTAAAATATAAGCACTACCTTGTAACTTTTTCTTTACTACCATAGGTCCTAGATACCTTGGTTTTATTTTCCTGTCTACTGACAATTCTATAGCCAAATTCTTTACCAGATCTAGGCTACCTGGTCCCAGATCAAACTCTTTTATCTTATGTTGTATATCCTTTTCTAACTGTAAGATCCTTCTAACCTTTTCTTTGGTAACACACTCTCTCATCTCCTCTATATGACAAATTGTTTAGCTAATCCCCTTGCTTGTAACCCTATTAGTTCCTCTCTAGATAGCATCCTCTCCAGGTATTTGACTAACTACATTGCCTCTATTATATCTAACAGTATGGTTAGATAAGCACCTGTTACCATAAAGTATGATGAGTACTTCATTCCTTTTCTCACTGTAACTCTATCTGCCCACATTATATGGTGTAGATACCAAGCCCACTTTTTAACATCTCCCCTAGTTGCTTTATATAGCATCTGTCTGAGATTCCAGTATAGTCTTTCTACTATACTGTTTGCTTGTGAGGTATAAGGAGATATTGTTACTCCTTTTATTCTGTACTTTTTCTCTAGCCACTTGACTGCTTTCTTAAAGGGAGCTCCATTGTCTGTAACTATCTTAACTAGACTCCCCCATTTGCATATTATATCTTTGAATATCCATTGTTCTATAGACCTAGTATTACAAATGGTCACTTACTATTTGTGATGGGTACTTTGATACTTTAAAGAGTTCAAAAATGTGAAGTTAGACAAGTGACAAAAGATGTTGTTAAGTCTGAGGTCTAATTCTCAGATTATAAGTCCTTATATACAGAAAAGTGATGGTCTGTGCACTAGAACAGATCATCATATGCTACTACCTATTGTTTTACATATGGTAGTGCCTTTGTGCTAGAAATAGTGATAACCTAACCATATGGAGGTTGTTCTTTGTTCTAAGAAAAGGACAGATGACTATCTATGAGTAATTAATAAAGTCCATGTGCAAACATTGAGGCCTTCATATTTCCACTAATATTAATCACCTTGAGGTCGTTCTAGGCTCATTCTGAGCATTATGAAGAAGGCTTCTGCTGAGCCTAGAACCAAAGTATTTATCATGGCAGTTTCTGAGATATTAGCAATTTAATAAACAGTAACATAGTAGTTACCAGTTGATCTACTTAATATCTCAACCAATATTGATTACCTCAAGATATGACTGGTATTGATTGAAAGGTCTTTTTGAGGGCTTTCCATAGCCTTTAAGACTATGAGAATTGTCAAAGAATTGATGGAGATATGGCCAAATGAAGTTTGTGACATAGAAGAAAATAAAGAAATAGACAACATAAGTGACCCATATTACAAGCTATAAGAAAAATCCTTGGGACAAGGAAACTTAAGAGGGGAGTAGTGTCATGACTTGGCAAAAATAGCTAAGTTAATATTTATTTTTCTTTTCTTTTATTTTTTATTGATAAATACACAAGAGAAAAGTGACTCATAAGGAAGCACAGGACATTAGCTATGGGTTAGGGTTACTGTTCATGTATAAATAGTGTACAAAATCTAACAAGAACTCTATTGAGTTTTCCTTGTCAACTTAGACTTGGAGTAGGTTTAAGTCATCATAGCTAAAGCCTTATAATGTCAAATATGGAATTCGGAGGAATGGAAGTGGAAGATAATAGATAGAAACTACACTCCGTTCTGGAGCAATATGCAACGTCGGAGGGAAATGTACTTAGCAATAAGAGAAAGAAGGCTCTGGCGGCAAGACAAGGATGTCGGGGCAGAGAGCAACTTATTGAACGACCTTAGCTTCAACTTATATGTTGTGCCCCGGTCTCTGGTCATGAGGTTGGTCGCGTATTTCGGAGTGGAGAAAGTCGCCAAGACAAAGGTCCCAGAGAGTCGAGTGAAGGAGTCCGAGTGGACGAGATGGGCTTAGGACCAGATGACGTTAATTTACAGACTGAGGAATTACACTGTAACTACTCAGTACTTATAGGAAGTCTGGAATAGGAGGAGAGTAGTCTACTACGCTATCCTACTATTATTAATATTAGAAGAATAATTAGGAGAAATAAATTATATAATTATCATATTTCTGGAATATGACAGTACCCCCCCCTTTAAGGCTGAGCCCTCGAAGCTTCTATGCATAAGCAATTTAATTATCACCTGACTCCGTTTTTAAAATTTTCCATTGTGGACTTTTAATCCTGAAACTATACCACCATGTCCCTCAATTCCACCTCGATCGCTAACCTTTCTGACTCCGATGACGAGTCTTATGAGGCTGGGTTGGCGAAAAGATGTGCTGAGGCAGAAAACCTGCTTTGACAGCAGGAAGAGAAGGAACAATCCGAGCGCCAAGCCCGCAAAGAGGCAAAAATTGCGGAGCGAAAAAGACTGGAGGAAGAGGTGCGCAAAAAACAGGAAGAGAAAGAGACATGGCAGAGAGAAGAAGATCGCCAGAGAGATCTGGCTCAACGTTTAGAGGCGGACCGCGTCATTGCCGTGAAACAACAATGGCGCAAGAATTGGATGAAGACTTTTCTGCTGCCCTCATCTCCCCCTTCTGACGAGGAGATAAACTTAATTGACCTTCCGCCTTTGAGCAAGAGGCAACGTGTTCAATATCTGCCACAAGAAACTCTGGAGGCACGCCAACGACGCAAAGAGTTGGCAAGAGAAACAGGGATGCCAGTTGTTGGTGGGGGAAGTCCGTGTAAGAGGTGTGCGGACTTCGGAATCTTGTGTATTCCCCAAACCTTGCCGTAAGTATCATTTGAATTGTTTCCTTTTTTTTGCTAATCTCTCTTTTTTTTTTTTTTGTAGTTACGCAACTTCCTGCACCCCTTGCGCCAAGGCCAAGGCTACCTGTAAGCCCTTCGACGTGGACAGGGCACAAGCGAAAGCCAAGGCGGAAACGGCCAGGAGATCCAATATGAGGAAAGCAAAACAACAGATGGACACGGAGTGAAAGGCGGAGATTTTAAGGAAATTAGATGGCCTGAGTGAGTTGAGTGGCCTGAGGCAGGACATCCAGAGGATTGCAGTGGCGTTAGAGAAACTAGCTGGCATGGAGGGTGAAAACTCCAATGAGGAACGAATTTCGTGGCTGGAGTCCGAGGGAGAGTTGATAGAGGTACAGGGGAGTAAAGATAAAGGGAAACAGAAGGAGGAGAGAATAGACGGAGCAGAAGAGGAGGAAGAAGTTAGAGGACAGGAAGAGAAAAACGGAATGGAGGGTGTGGAAGAAGATGGTACTGTTTCTCTGGTCGCATACTCTATCAGGACTGGAAATTTGTAGTTCTTTAGTTTGATTATTTTTTGAATTTCATTTGTCTTTTTTCTGTGAATAGAAATTGGGTGTGAGTAGTGACAATGATGAAACAAAATACAAGTAATCGATGACCACAAGGAAAACTGTGGAGAAATACAAGTACCCAAGTTTTGCAACAGAGACTGCCTTTGAATACAAGTACCAGATGGCAACGGAAACTGTGGAGCAGAATACAAGTAAGCAATTCAGCACAAAGTAAACTGCACTCCAGAATGTGTACAAGTACTCAAGGATAATAGGTTTTTTTTTTTTTTTTTTTTTTGAAACGG
>Ga0153965_1000284_pt1 | contig 10839 bp, 5 predicted proteins | sample TSFL049MetaG_FD_104707 | JGI IMG/M metagenome (GOLD analysis project Ga0153965, IMG submission 104707) | Attine ant fungus gardens microbial communities from Florida, USA - TSFL049 MetaG | ecosystem: Host-associated > Fungi > Mycelium > Unclassified | place: USA: Florida, Paynes | collected... | reverse complement strand
TGGAGGCTGTCCTTTGTTCTAAGAAAAGGACAGATGACTATCTATGGGTAATTAATAAAGTCCATGTGCAAACATTGAGGCCTTCATATCTCCACGGATACTGATTGCCTTGAGGTCATTCTAAGCTCATTCTGAGTGGTATGAAAAGGGCTTCTGATGAGCCTAGAACCAAAGCTTAGATCATGGTGGTTTCCAAGATATTGGCGATTTAATAAATGGTACCATGGTGGTTACCAGTTGATCTGCCTAATATCTTGGCCAATACTGATCACTTTGAGGTGTGACTGGTATCTATCAAAAGGTCTTTTCAAGGGCTTTCCGTAGCCATTGAGACCGTGAGAATCATTGAAGAATTGGTGGAGATATGGCTGAATGAAGTTTGTGACATAGACATTCATCAGCTCACTGCAGAACAACAGGAGGAGCTGATTGAAAATTTGTTGGTATTGAAAGATGTAGTTCTGATTGAAGAGTCTTGTTCCCCAGAGGAGGAAGAGGATTTTGCATAGTGCAGCTGGTGATAAGTGTGCCCTGGTCGCTAGTAAATAAGTTCACTGTATTGACTATAGAAAACCCCAATACAATTAATAGTGAACTAGTAGACACATCACCTCTTATCCCTCTGGTTCCTGCTCTGCTCTGTAAACCCAAGTGAGAGAGGAGGCTGCCCAAGCTCCTCTCTATCAGCGCCTTGGATACACAAGAAACTTTTTTACTCCTGCCAGTGGAAATTGGAACTACAGACACAAGTGAATTCTACTCTGTTAAAGCCCTCTTGGACAGCAGAATAACTGGAAGCTTCATTGACAGGGACTTTATTCATTCAAAGAGGATAAACACTTGGACCCTCTCGCATAACATCCCAGTCTTCAACATCAATGGTTCCCCTAATGAGGCAGGCCAGATTTCTGAGATTGTAGATATACTTCTCTGCTACAAAACTCACTCCAAAGGGATGCTCTTAACCGTCTCTGGCCTTGGGAAACAGAGTTTGATCCTGGGCTACAACTAGCTTAAGAACCACAACCCCAAGGTTGACTGGGAAAAGAGAGAAGTCAAAATGACCCATTGTCTACTTCAGTATGAAAGAGGATATACCCTGTGAAAGGAACAGACCTGCCAGAAGAGGATTGAACTCCGGGCCCTCTGATTGTATCGTGATAGATCCATGCCCTAGTTCCAAGAAGAGCTAAACCTTGAAGAAATGCCTCTGCAAATGTACAGCCCTGATTGGGAGCTCGGAAACTGACTGTTTCTTATGCACTTCTTCCTGAAACTTGCCTAGGCTAACCTCTGAGCCACCACTACAACCTCCTAGCATCTCACAGAAGGAGCCAGACACAGTAAGGAGACACTTGCTACTACTACTCCACTGCCTACTTATATCATGAAGTTTCAATCCATGTTTGCTAAAGAGGACTTTGACATACTGCCCAAGCACTGCAAATAGGATCACGCTGATGGGAATCAAAAGGTTTGGTCACGAAACAAAGGTAAAAGCAAGGTCAGAGAGGCAAAATCTCCAAACTGCTTCACAATTGTACACTAAACAAGTAGGTACTGGGAAGATAAATCAAATAATAGAGAGATTACTGAAGGTGAATGTCCAAGGAATAACCAAAACATATCAAATAGAAACCTAAAAAGAAAAAAACTGTTTTTAGTATCCACTTGAGAGAACCCTCACCATAATAGGATCCCTAAGGCATGCATTCATCTCGCGCTGTGACACTACTGCCCTTACCTAGTCTAGTAGCCTAGCTCACCGTCGATACAGCAGTACTACCTAGAACTCCCATGCCGTCGTGTGGGCTCTTCTTCAGCTGACCATACAACTGGAAGCCAACTCCAATGACCTATAGTGAGTGGTTAGCTCCTAGCATAAGCAAATGCCCGAGTCCGTTGAGCTTGAGTCTCCCATTGAGGGAAGTTTTATAGAGTTTTCATAAAGCAAACACAAAAGAAATCCTTAAATTACTCAAATAGCCTTTCAGCTCTAGAGCAACAGAGAAAGAGATGATGGGGGGGGAAAAGTCCTTTTCCTCTCTATGCCCTAGAGTATTTTATTAGGATTACAAAGCAATGATACAACAAAAGAAAAGAAACAAAGAAAACTCCTGAATTCCCAAAGATAGTAAGAGTGAAATGATGAGACGGCACCTCTCCCAATCACTTGGCTACCACTCCCCACTCCTCTAATCCTACTCTGGATGTTCTTCTCTAAACAATAGATGGCTCTCGAGCCTTTTGCTAGGCTGTAGAGAGAGGCAGCAATTTCGAGTCGTCTTGCTCTCGAGCGTATTGTCTTCATTAAACAGCTCTTCTTCTATCTCTCTATCTGACCTCTCTTCCTGACCTCTCTAGTCCTTCTACTACTCCTCTATACCTCATCATATCTTTGAGTCTCAGTCTTCTTCTATTAGGTTTGCGATGCAGCTCTTGAGAGGACTTGTCTTGCTAGTTCTTGCTATAATTAGCCATCAGCAATGATGGCCCTGCTCTGATGGTAACCTAAACATTATAAATAAGTCACTGCCACCAAGATATGACATCATTCTGTTAGAGAACATTCTTCTAAGGTTCTTTCCGCTCTTAAGAGCACTCTAGAGGAGAGTTCTGTTATAAATCTGTTATGAAATTCTCTGGACAATCTCTATGAGGTGTATGTAGTGGTGGTCACAGCCACTACTCTGCTACTCAAGCAAGGTGCTCGAGTCCATGACTGGACATCTAATAGATATCTCTGGGGGGCCGAACTTGTCTCTCAAGCTGGTTATTCTCGTTATTAAGGTAAAAAATATCCCTTTTACTGCCTAAATGGTTGTCCGGTGTGACAATGCTATTGATTCCCAGAGCGAAGCCTAAGTCGTTGAAAGTCTATCCCCTGTCCCTGTTAGAACAAGCTGAGTTGGATGCCTTCCTGGAGGAAAACCTATGTACCAGACAAATCCAATCTTCTAAATCCTCCATAGCAGTCCCCGTGTTCTTCATTAAGAAGAAAGATAGTTCATTCTGGCTAGTCCAAGACTACTGTGTACTAAATACTGTAACTGTCAAGAACAAATACCTTCTCCTACTCATCTCTGAACTCGTTGCCCAGCTCTGTGGAGCCTGGTACTTCACAAAACTAGATGTCTGCTGGGGTTCTAATAACGTACACATCAAGCCTGGAAATAAATGGAAAGCAGCCTTCTATACCAATTGTGGCCTCTTTGAACCTCTCATGATGTTCTTTGGAATAACCAATAGTTCTACCACTTTCCAAACTATGATAAACAATATCTTCAGAACCCTCATAGCTGAGGGGATCATAATAGTGTACTTGGACAACATTCTGATCTTTACGAAGATGAAAGAGGAACATGAATGAGTAGTCTAGAGGGTTTTGGAAATACTAGTAGAACACAAGCTACTCTGCCTGGAAAAGTGTGAGTTCCATTGGAAGCAGATCAAATACCTCGGACTGGTCATCTCAGAGAACAAGGTTGCGATGGACCCTGTTAAAGTCACTGGAGTCCATGACTGGCCCACTCTGGAGAACTGGACTGACATACAGGCTTTTATAGGCTTTATTAACTTCTACTGTCACTTTATCTGAGATTTTTCAATCATAGCCAGATCTCTCTTCAACCTCACTTGTTCTGACTAGGCCTGGAACTGGGACATCAAAGAACAGGAAGCCTTTGAATGTCTCAAGATGGCAGTAACTACTGCTTTGGTCTTGGTATCACCTCAGGACTCAGAACTCTTTTGCATCGAGGCTGACAGTTCAGACTTTGCCTTTGGAGCGGTCCTTTCTTAGCAGCTACCCAGAGAAGAGAAATGGCACCCAGTGGCCTTCTACAGCAAATCCTTATCTCTGGTAGAACAAAATTACGAGATCTATGACAAGAAGATGCTCGCTATCATCTGTGTACTAGAAGAGTAAAGGCATTTCCTGGAGGGAACCCGATACCCAGTGGAAGTCTGGACAGACCACAAAAACCTAGAGTACTTCATGACGGCTAAGAAACTCAACCACCACTAGGCTTGCTGGTCGTTGTACCTAGTCTGCTTTGACTTCAAATTGGTCCACCACCTAGGATGTTCCATGGGAAAGCCAGATGTGTTATTACAGAGACCGGACCATGGCAAAGGAGCCTTTAACAATGAAGATATGGTACTTCTATAACCAGAACTCTTGGTAATCTGAGTTTTTGAAGGAGTTCAGCTAGAAGAACCAGAGAAAGACATCCTTAGAGAAATTTGTCAAGGGAACCAGAAAGGCGACCAGGAAGAGCCAGTAGCAAAGGTAACAAAGAAACTCCAGCAAGCATCGGGTAAGATAGTCTGTTCTGCGGAATGGTCAGAAGACAAAGGAATACTCTGGTTCAGAGGCAAGATCTATGTTCCCCAAAATGCAGACTTACAAAGGCAAGTAGTCTCCCTGTGCTATAAAACGAAGGTTGCTGGACACCCTGAATGCTGGAAAACACTGGAGTTAGTCTCTAGGGATTACTGGTAGCCTCAAATGTCTAGGTACATCAGACAGTATGTCAGCACCTGTGACCTCTGCCTTAGAATGAAACCAATAAGACAGGCTCCGGTAGGTGAATTGCACTCTCTCCAGATCCCAGACTCGCAATGGGACATGCTTAGTGTAGATTTCGTCATGGAACTCCCCCTTTCCTCTGGGCACAATGCAGTAATGACAGTGGTAGATTCAGTGTTGAAATGGGCACACTTTATTCCAATGCACATGACGGTGATGGCAGAAGAAGCAGTCAGGCTTTTCCTGTATCAAGTCTAGAAGCTCTACAGCCTTCTGACATACGTAGTCTCAGACCATGGACCTCAGTTTGTAGCTCATTTCACCAGAGAACTTTACTGCCTGCTAGGAATAAAGTTGGTGTCTTCCATAGCCTGGCATCCTTAAACCAATGGACAGACAGAGCGTGTCAACCAGGAGTTAGACTAGTACCTTCAGCTTTTTGTGAACAAGTGACAAGATGATTGATATGACCTCTTACCCCTGGCAGAGTTCCAGCATAACAATTATATCCACTCCACTACTCAATAGCCTCTGTTCCTGCTCAACACCGGAAGGCTTCCTCACATGGGCTTTGAACCCCAACAGAACCCTTCAGTCTGGAGACAGTTAATAAATTCACAGAGAGGATGAGAACAGCAATCGAAGAAGCAAAATCTGCAATTTATAAGGCACAGGACAACATGAAAAGATACTACGACTGAAGAAGAACTCTGGCTCTAGTGTTCAACCCTGGCAATAAAGTCTTCCTTGATACATCAGACATCCAGACTATGCGCCCTTCACAGAAACTCTCACATCAATGGCTCGACCCCTTCATAGTGGAACGGCAGATTGGACCTATGGCCTATCACTTAAGAATGCCACACTGGATAAAGCAACTCTATCCAGTATTCAATGTAGTAAAGCTTACTCTAGCTCTAGACAACCTGATTACAGGACAGAAAACGACAGACTACCTACTGCCCATAGTTATAAGGGGACCTCTCACACATGACTCTGGAGCCCGTATTAGTCCTCCAGAGTGACCCTGCAGCTGATCAAATATTACTAAGTAATATTTGGTCTTACCCCCATCATTCCAAGAATACTCTATTGCCTTCTAGCGCACTTTCATTGTTCAGACCCTGGTTATCAAATGCAGGGACGCGAGGACACTGTAATATATATAATGTAGATTATTCCCTCTAGAAGCCTCATCTAATTCTCTGAGAAATCTTCTGGAGGTAGGTTGTAACATATTTCCTAAACTATAATTAACTGAGGAATCTCCTAGAGTATTCTGCTCCAGTTGCCCTTACAATAGTCATTGATAGAGAAGCAGAGTGGAAAGTAGAGGAGATACTTGACAGTCATTGGTACCAGAGAAGATTCTAGTATCTTATTAAGTGGAAAGGATATAGTTGCAAACACAATTCCTGGGAGTCCGCCTCTGAAGTCTCTGCTCCAGAACTGACAGTGGAATTCCACTGCAAATACCCTGGTGCTCCAAGACATATCCGGCATGCAGAGTTCGACAACATTTTTCATTCTAAGTCTATTGCTCCAAGATGTAGCAATCTTGAAGGGGGAGTGAATGTAAGGGAACAGCTCTATTTCCACCTCTAAACCATATAGTGATACTTCGGAGCAGCCTAAGCCTGTTCAAGTATTACTAAAGTAATACTTAAACACATTAGTATAGCTTCAATCACACTGACCCTGATACTAAAGAATATAAACCTAGTATATATAATATAGAAGATCTCTTCAGGAGCCTCATCCTAATCTCTGAGGATTCTCCTGGAGATGAGTTGTATCATAATCACAGACTGTAATATATCTGAGAATTCTCCTAGAGTCTTGTGCCCTAGTCGCTCTTACAAGTACTTAGTACCCTACACTCACTTCTAAGTCTTAAAAATCTCTTGCTGATGTCATGTTCTTTCCATAATTTACTAGGTAAACAATGATGTCTCAAACTCTCAGTCTCCTTTGCACTTTTAACAGCTACGATTTCACTGAGTAGGAAACTGTCACAAACTTCATTCAGCTATATCTCTATCAATTATTTGACGATTCTCATGGTCTCAATGGCTACAGAAAGCCCTTGAAAAGACCTTTCAATAGATACTAGTCACATCTCAAAGCAATCAATATTGGCTGAGATATTAGACAGATCAACTAGTAACCACCATGGTACTGTTTATTAAATTGCCAATATCTCTGAAACCGCCATGATCAATGCTTTGGTTCTAGGCTCATCAGAAGCCCTCCTTATACTACTTAGAATAAGCCTAAAAAGATCTCAAGGCAATCAATATCAGTGGAGATATGAAGGCCTCAATGTTTGTACATAGACTTCATTAATTACCCATAAATAGTCATCTGTCCTTTTCTTAGAACAAAGAATAGCCTCCATATGGTTAGGTTATCACTATTTATAGCACAAAGGCACTATCATATGTAGAACAATAGATAGTAACATGTGATGATCTGTCCTAGTATACAGACTATTACTTTTCTATATATAAGGACTCCCTGTCTGAGGATTAGACCTTAGACTTAACAACATCTCTTGTTACTATCTAAACTTCACATTTTTGAACCTTTCAAGATTCTAAAGCACCAATCACAAATAAGTAAGTGACTATTTGTAATAATACCACCCCAACTCTGATAGGCATGTCTCATCAGGAATGCCCTTCCCACAGTACTCCTATGCCTTTTGTCATAAGACACACACCAGACTCCTCCTTCATTCCTTTTGCTGCACCTTTTATGGCATGGCCACATGCGCTGCCTCCTCTACTACTTACATCTTTCTTTTCCTTTCCCAAAGAGGACACTTTCTGTACTTATGTCCCTTCTCTCCATATTTAAAACATTCTATTACCCAGCCTTTCTCTTCTGTCTCTTGTCTTTTTAGTTCCACCCCATACCTCATTACTCTGTAGAGATTATGGGGTGAAGCTGAGGATAGAGATATAAAGGTAGATTGTATTAGTCTTTCTAATGGTAGATATGTTTCTTTTTATACTAGGATGAATACTACTAAAACATTCTGTGAACTCGTAGAAGAATGGAATTACATAGCAAAATAGAAAAAAATGGGTCTTTTTAGAGAGCCCTATGGCTGTGTTCATCTACATGACTTGGCTTGCTTACTAATATCCAAGAATATTCTACATACTCTACTACTCAACACCTCAAACTTATTTTGGGAAATAACTTTCCCTTTTTCTTCTTTTCCTTTATTTCTGCAGTTTTGGACTAGGTGCCTGAACTTTCTGCAACTGAAACACAACTTCCCCTTCCTTCCTTTGAGTTCTTCCCTCAATTTGGAGAGAGAGCATTTTTATTTGCTCATCAATGAATTGTATTGTTCTTGAGATATTATGGTAACATTTCAAGATGGGTATGAAGTTAATGATTTGATCTTACTACTGCTACGTCTGTTAGAGCACAAGATCTTTACCCAACCAGACATCTACTGCCCTACTGACTACTACCCTAGTAATATAGTTATACTATCACCTCAACAGGGAGGATCCTTACTCTAGACAGCCTTCTAAAAGTAACTGTTACTTCTCTGTGTGTACCACTCATAATGGAGCACAGCACAAGGTTTATACTAAGAACAGTACAAGTATCTACTAAACACTGCTTGATTGTGAGGTCAGGTCTCAGTGCCAATACCCAAGCTTGGTACTGTACTTCTATCTACAGTCCCTAACTGACTGCAAAGTCTCCTTAAGCCAAGGGCCCAGCTATATATGGAGGTGGCTAGTGATTGTAAGAGGGCACTCAGAGGCATCCTGGAACATACTTGACGATTAGTGGAAGAGGCATCTTAAGTCAGAGCGATAAATAGCCCAGAAGCTCTAATCAATGTTGAGGTAAGGTATTCTACCATACATCACTAACTATATATACTAAACTAGCTTGGCCTGTGTGCCAGTTGCTACGGGAACATAGATTAAGACACTAATAACTACCATACCTAATAAGGCTACATAGTACAAACTATGGCAACAAGAACAAGAGGAAAAGGAACTATGAATAGCAGACTCTAAGGATCCGAGGGCAAGCTAGATGATACTCACCTATACCAGGTTATCTAAGCTACTCCAGACTGTCCCCTTACAGTAATTGTGATAACTACTAGCTGAGGGTTGATAAAAATGAAAGTAAGATTAAGCAAGGTCCAAGGCAAATAGTGTTCTAGAAGTGGAATTGAGTTCTGGTGTAAGGACTTAGTCATAATAACTTAATCCCACTCCTTATCCAAGTTGACAAGAAGAACTCAATAGAGTTCCCGTTAGATTTTCTATACTACTTATACAACTACTACATAGTTTGTGCACTACTTTCCCACACTTATCATGTGACCCATCATGTGATGTCATGTGACATGATGTTGTGACTTCCTGTCATATAACAGCAACTATGTGACACTTGTGACATAACACTTTCCTGTACTCCTTCTTATATAGTAAGTCCAAGGTAAAATAAAATAAAATAAAGAAAAAGAAATAATGACTTAGCTGTTTTGCCAAGTCATGACACCCTTGAGATGGTGGCAGGTGTTAAGATTCTATTGCCTTTCTCTTAGGCTCTCTGAGTGTTATATTAAAAGTACAAACTAATGAGACTCAATTAAAAATAAATAAAAAAGAAAACTCCTTCTTCTTTCAGCCTCTCTCACTTCTCTCCTCTATGATATCGCTATGTGGACATGGCAGATGTCACCTCCCTATCCTTTATATCTACTGGTCATAGCCATGTGCTTCTACTCCATCTCTATACTTCACTCCTGCCTGACATCCCCTAACCTCCAAACTAGCTTCCTTCTACTCCAAATATGATCTAGAAACATGTGCAAGTGCATATGAAGGTCATCTATATTCCTGTTGCTCTATAGCATGTCCACTTTCTGACTGAGTCTAGTAGTGATGGGATCATTAGCCATTAATAGACTTTTGATCTGTCATCTTGGTATCATATTAGTCCAAGTCCACTCTAGATTGAAATTATATTGCATTCTAGAGATATCCTTTAACCTCCAAGTTCTAGAGTATTAACATTAATAGTCTGTCTCTGAGAAACCTGATGCTAGCTCATTAGTCTTGCCTCCTGAGATATATGCTATTCTAGCATGTGGCAGCTTGGCAACTACCTAATAGAAGTATCCAATCTTGGGTCTAGATTATGTCTGGGGCTTGTAGGAGGTCTCTAGAGTGGGTTCCAATAGTGAAATCCAGGGGTATAATGTGTATCCCTCTTAAGATATATAGGCAGGGGAGGGAATGTGCACGTATGAACCTCAACAATCAACAGGACGACGCCTGAAGTCCGAACGAAGTGAGTCATTTATTAACAAATAAAAGGTAATTAATACACACCTGAAGTCCGAACGAAGTGAGTCGGACTTCAACTGAAGGTGTGTTTACATTTTAAGGACTAACGAAAATTTATGCTGACAAAGATGAAATTTTCGTGATAGGAATGAAGTGATACCGGCGACTGAAACTCTCCCAAAACCAGTCTCAAATTGCAATCTTCAATAATCCCATGCTACCTTTCCACAGAAAATTCTCTAGCAACATAACAACAGGATGGCCACAGGATTTTAGTTGGATGTTCTGATGGAAGTGTGAGGATGTGGGAACTGGACCTGGAGAATTTAGTGATGAATCAGGCTGACACTATGGACACTCAAGCTGATGCCGATATGCCAGAATTCATTGCATTCTGACATTCTGGAAGCATGGTGGCTACAAGATCAGGACAATCTCATATTGAATTTTTGGATACTGCTACTGGGGAAGTCGTATCACGTACGGATATTGACAAGCAAGACTACGATAGCATGGGGATTGCATTTTCCCCTGATGAGGATCAGGTAGTGTTTTTGTCTAGATCTCGCATCACCATATGCGATACAGTGCACCCGAACAATCGCGTCTCATTCAACCCCTGGCCGAGAAAAGATGTCCGGTTTTGCGAGGTTGCCTTCCAAACATGCAACGACCTGGTTATATGCGCCGTCTCACATGATGACTCAGCATTACTGCAAGTTTGGCATCGGCAGGATCCCGCAGGTTTCAAATGCACGTATTCTTTAGACTTCAAGGTGGAAGAAGACTCGTACCTACACCTGGCACCTGATGGCTTGACCGTCGTCATCGCGCCTTGGCATTTCTCTGCCACATGTTACTCATGGAATCATGACACTGCCCAATTTCATCCTATCGACTTTGTTGACAATCCAGTGGATATTTACGCGCCTAAGTACTCACCCGATGGGAGACTCTTTGCATGCTGGTCTC